>JAEEGL010752619.1_pt1 | contig 18440 bp, 13 predicted proteins | sample 9134231 | NCBI WGS metagenome assembly JAEEGL01 (sample SAMN16246548, study PRJNA631951) | gut metagenome | biome: gut microbiome; feature: rumen; material: fiber-attached | host: Bos | place: Iran: Karaj | collected 2018-10 | reverse complement strand
CGAGCGGCTTCGCGTCGGGGATCGTGTCGACGGGCTTGACGTGGACGTTCATCAGATAGCCGCTGTTCGAGACGCGGTCGCGGCGGAAGAGGTATTCGAAATCCTCCGGGCCGATCTCGCTCCAGCGGGAATGGTAGCGCAGCAGCGGGAAGAGATACGACAGCGCCGTCTCCTCCTCCGTCATCGATGCCCTGACCGAGCGGAACTTGTGGCGCGTCAGTTTCATGCCGTCGATCGACATGCGGTTGTACGCCTCGTTCTGGGGCGTTGCGTACTTCATCGAGAGGACGTTGAACACGACGACGTCGGGCGTCTCCGTTTCGAGCATCTCCTCGAGCAGGTAATACGACTGCCAGATGAGCTGCTGGGCGGAGCCGCGGAAGAAGCTCGTCAGGCCGTATTCGGTCCAGAGCGTGTCGGGGCTGAAATTCTCGTAGACCTCGCAGTCGCCGACGAAGAGGATCTGATGGGGTTCCGTCTCGTCGTAGTACTCGCGGATCAGCGCGCCCTCGGGGATCTCGCTCATGTATTTCGGCAGGAACAGCGCGTTCAGGAACCACAGGAGGCACGCGAGAACGAGCATGCCCGCAATGATCGCGAACAACGTTTTCCGTTTCGACATATGCGTCCCCTCCTTTCCCTTTTTGCGGCGCGGGCGGCCGTCTGCCAAACACGCTCGCGCTAAACGCACTTCTGATAGCGGTACTAAGCTCTGTCTGCGCCTGCGGCTTGCCAATCGCTAAGTGCCGATCGAAGCTGCATTGTTTGGCAGACGGCCGCCCGCGCCGCTAAAATTGATTGTAAATGAATGCGGTCGAATCGTATCCGATGCCGTAGATCCCGAACACGATGATCGCGGCGATCAGCGCGATCGCGCCCGCCCACGCGAGAAGCGGACGGCGGACGAGGCGGTCGCGCGCGGGTTCTTTGATGCCGATGATCGACGCCGCGTAGAGCCCCGCGATCCCGATGAGCGCGATCGCCCAGTCGGCCGCGGTCAGGCCGAGTTCGCCGAACGAGACGGCAGGCCCGCCGGTCACGATCGTGCCGATCTGGCGGAACGTCAGAGGAACGTCGCGGTAGACGTCGAACACGCGGATCAGCGACATCAGGCAGAACGTCCGCGCGATCTCGAAGAGGCCGTAGGCCTTCGTCTCCTTCAGGCGCGGGAACCGCCCGTGGAACTTCGCGTACAGCGGCTCGAGTTCCTGCGAGACGAGGATCACGACGCCGTTCAGAAGGCCCCAGACGATGAAGTTCCAGGCCGCGCCGTGCCAGACGCCCGTCACGAACCAGAGCAGCAGCGTCGTGAGATAGACGGTGATCTTCCTGCCGAACGCGCCGAACCGGGCGCTGCACTTCTTGTGGAGGCGGAGCATCCCCTTCGCGGTCGACAGCGGATAGAAGACGTAGTCGCGGAACCACGTTCCCATCGTGATGTGCCAGCGCCGCCAGTACTCCGCCGTGTTCTTCGAGAAGAACGGACGGTCGAAGTTCTCCGCGACGTCGATGCCGAGCATGTTGGCGCAGCCGATCGTGATGTCGATGCCGCCGGTGAAGTCGGCGTACAGCTCCGCCGCGTAGAGGACGACGACGAGCGCGACGTATCCGCCCGTATACGAATCCGGGTTCTGGGTCAGGATCTTCAGCGGGATCGCGAGCCGGTCGGCGATGATGAGCTTCTTCGCGAAACCCCAGACGACGCGCAGAGCGCCGCGGCCGATCGTCCGATCGTCCCATTCATGCTCGGCGTACAGCGACTTTGCGAGATCGCCGTAGCGCGAGATCGGTCCCTGGATGAGCTGCGGGAAGAACGTCACGAAGAGAGCGAACCGCGCGGGATCCTTCTCCGCCGGGACCTTCCCCCAGTAGACGTCGATCAGGTATCCCATCGACTGGAACGTGTAGAACGAGATGCCCATGACCGCCGCGAAGCCCCGGAACGAGACGCCGACGATCGAGAGGAGGAACCCCGTGTATTTCATGACGGCGAGGATGCCGAAGTTGAGGAGCATGCAGCCGAGCGCCCAGCGCCAGCGGACCTTCTTGTCCGCGGCCTTCCGCGCCTTGCGCTCCTCCTTCGTCAGCGGATCGCCCGCCGCCTTCCGCCGCTCCTCTTCCGCCTTGAGAGCCTCTGTCTGAGACGACGCGAGGCGGTCGATCCGGAGCGCGGCGAACCACGTCGTGAACGCGGTCACGCCGATGAAGACGAGGCAGCGCCACCCCGCGAACCAATAGAAAACCAGGCTGCCCGCGAGGAGCAGCTTCCACTGGTGTTTCTTCGGTATCGCGTAATAGAGCAGGAACAGCGCCGCGAAAAACGCGACGAAGCCCGCGGTGGCAAAGCTCATACGGTCCGGCCTTTCGCTGCGGTATTACTCTTCGTCGAGGCGTTCGATCATCGCCCAGAGCGCTTCGGCCGAGTTGAAGTTCTCGGGGAGCAGTTCCTCCGGCGGAATATCGACGCCGAATTCGTCGCTGATCTCGGCGACGAGCGTGATGATGTCGATCGAGGTGAGGATCTTGTCGTCGATCAGCGCCTTCTCCTCGGCGAAATCGACGTCGGGAGCGATCCCGTTCAGGATCTCAAGAAGTCTTTCCATGGGTTCGGTTTCCTTTCGTCTGTGACGTTTTCTATCGGTCTCCGCTTCCGCCGGCTATCCGCGCGCGGCGGCGGCGAGCAGTTCTTTCCGGTCGATCTTTCCGTTCGGCGTGAGCGGCATCGCGTCGAGGCGCGTCACGCGGTTCGGGATCATATAGCGCGGGAGCTTTTCGCGGAGGAACGTCGTGACGTCCTTCGCTTCGGCATCCCCCGCGTAGAACAGGGTAATGCGCTCCTTCTCCTTCTCGAACACGCAGGCGGCCTGGGCGACGCTTTCGTGCATCGCCGCGACGATCTCGATCTCGGGCAGTTCGATGCGGTGGCCCATGTGCTTGATCTGGAAGTCCTTCCGCGCGAGGTAGACGAGCTCGCCGCGCTCGTTGAAGCGGCCGAGGTCGCCGGTCCTGTAGATCAGCTCCGGATACGCGTCGTTCAGCGGGTTCTGGACGAACGCTTCGTTCGTCTTCTCCGCGTTCCGGTAATACCCGAGGGTAAGGCACGTTCCGCGGAGGCAGATCTCGCCCGTTTCGCCGGGGCCGGCTTCGCGGCCGTCCTCGGTCAGAAGAAGGAGGCCCGTGTTCGGGAACGGTTCGCCGACCGGGATCGCCTCGCCCTCCTCAAACGCGCGGTCGACGTGGTAGAAGCACGACATCCCCGTCGCCTCGGTCGGGCCGTAGAGGTTCGTGAACTTCGCGTCCGGAAGCGCCTCGCGCCAGAGGTTGAACTGGCGGATCGGGAAGACCTCGGAGCCGAACGCGACCGTCTTCAGGTATTCCGGCTTCTTCTTTTCGAGGACCTTGAAGCCCGAGATCATCGTCAGGGCCGAGACGACCCAGCAGACGGTGTTGATCCGGTGCTCGTTCAGGAAGTCGACGAGCTTCATCGGGAAGAGGAAGAGCTGTTTCGGGATCAGATACGTCGTCGCGCCGAATTTCAGCGTCGGATAGAGTTCCTTGAGACAGGCGTCGAAGTAGAGCGGCGTCTGGTTTCCGAAGACCGTTTCGGACGAGAAGCCGAGGCAGTCGGACAGCTGTTCGATGTAGTCGATCACGGAGCGGTGGCACGCGACGACGCCCTTCGGAACGCCCGTCGAGCCGGACGTGAAGACGACGTAGAGCGGGTCGGTGTCGATCTGGCGCTTCCGGATCGCGGCAAGGATCGCGTCGTCCGCCTCTTCGCGGATCGCCTCGTCGTAGGAGAACACGGCCATCGGCGCGGTCTCCGCTTCGTCCGTCTTCCGGTCCGCGAGGAGTTTTTCCACGACCGGTCCGGTCTTTCCGTCGACGATGCAGGCGCGCGGCCGGAGCGTGTTCAGGATCAGTTCGACGCGGAACAGCGGCATCTCCTCATCGAGAGGCACGTAGTAGCAGCCCGCGTACACGACGCCGAAGAACGCGACGACCGACCGCGGATGCTTTTCCATGAACACGACGACCGGTTCCGCGGCAAAGCCCCTCTTCGCGAGGAACGTGCCGATCCGCCGCGCGTTTCCGGAGACCTCCGCGAACGTCACGCCGTCCGTCCCGTTCGAAAAAGCGGTCTTGTCCGGACAGCCGCGCCATGTCTGTTCGAGATATTCCAGTACGTTGCGTTGCATCGGTCTCTACGCTCCTTCCCCGGGCTGATCCGCCGCGGGTCCGCCTTCGTCCGGTCCGGCCGTTTCGCCGTTCGGATCCTCAGTGTTCTGTTCGCCGTTGGGGTCTTCTGGATTCGTTTCACCGTTCGGATCCTCGGTATTCTGTTCACCGTTGGGGTCTTCGGTATTCGTTTCGCCGTTCGGGTCTTCGGCGTTCTGTTCGCCGTTCGGGTCTTCGGCGGTCTGTTCACCGTTCGGGTCCTCGGGATTCGTTTCGCCGTTCGGGTCTTCGGCGTTCTGTTCGCCGTTGGGATCCTCGGTGTTCTGTTCGCCGTTCGGGTCCTCAGTATTCGTTTCGCCGTTCGGGTCCTCCGGATCCCCGTTCGGATCCGGGATCTGGCCCGTCTCGAGGAGATACCAGCCGTATTCGGTCTCGGCGCCCTCGGGCGTTCCGACGACCGGGACCATGCACGTCGAATAATCGTAGGTGAAGTAGTTCTCGCGGACGCCGGCTTCGCTGAGCAGGGCCGTGTATTCGCGGACCTCCTCCTCCGTCACGAAGAACGACTGGAACGGATAGCCGTTCGGGTGCGGACAGGCGTCGAAGTGGTACCAGCCCGTCCCGATGTTCGCGAGGAGCCAGTAGTGGCGCGTCCTCGAAGGCACGCGCGTCAGGTCGACCGTTTCGATGCCGACCTGGTGGAGGAGCGCCTTCGCGACGGCGTAGTAGTTGAAGCAGTCGCCCTTCGAGCGGACGAAGCCGACGTACGCGCCGACGATCCAGCTCGATTTGTCGGAGGTGCCGACGTAGCGGATGTTGTGGTACGTCCAGTTGTAGATCGCCCACGCCTTCGTGGAAAGATCCATCTCGTCGTTCGTGATGCGGGCGAGGACCTTGTCCGCCAGCTCGTAGACCGTCTCCTCGGTGAGATCCTCCGGGATCGGCTCCTCGATGTCCTCCTCGGGTTCCTGGTCGACCGGGACGGTCTGGAGCGCGTTCACGGCGAGCCGGACGGAGGCGCGCGCATGGTTTCCGGCGGAATCCTCGGCCGCGTAGACGACCTCGTAGAAGCCGGGCGTCTCGAGATCGACCGCGGACGTGTCGACGGTGAACGGGACTGCGCCGTCCGTCTCGTCGGTCGCGGAGACGCCCTCGCGGTAGGACGGCGCGACGCCCTGGTCCGTTTCGAGGTTTTTGATGCCCTCGATCACCGGCGGCGTCGTGTCGGGCTCGGGCTGGGGCTCCGGAGGCGCTTCGGGCGTGCAGGCCGCGAGCGAAAGGATCATCGATGCGGAAAGAACGGCGGCGAGGAGCCGCTTCGTTCCGCGTTTCACGTCAGGTTTTTGTTCGTTTACTTCGTTGATCATGTCGGGCTTAGTCGGTTCGGTTCGTTGTGGTTCCCGTTTCGTTTCCGGTCTGCGCGGGAACATTTTATTTTATCACATCCGAGAGGCCCGGTGCAAGGTCTCCGATCGTCGTGCGCGCGCCGTGCGTCCGCTCGCGGATCGCCCGCAGCTGTTCCAGAGCCGCGCCGACCTCGTAGCCGAGCTCGCGCGAGCTCATCCGCATCACGCCCGTCCGGAGGCACGTCAGCTGGATCAGGCCGTCGCTCGTCGCCACGCGGACGTGCTCGTTCCGCCCGATCTCGCGCGTCAGCTTTTCGATGTAGCTGTCGGCGCTCTCGCCCTCCTTCGTGTAGACGACGCGGATGCCGCCGGTCTCCTCCTTCCCGCCGGCGTTTCCGGGGACCCGGTAGCCGTCGAACACGAGTACAAGGTCGCAGCCGCGGAAGCCCGCATAGTTCGAAAGCGTGTCCGCGAGACGTTCCCGCGCCGCGGAGAGGCTCTCCTTCGCCAGTTCGGCGAGATCGTCCCACGCGTAGATGACGTTGTAGCCGTCGACGATGAGGTGGTCCTGCTTCGTGACCGGGACCGGCTCGCTCTTCGGCGGCTTCGCGGCCGCCGGATCGTAGGGCAGGCTCGAGTAGCGCGGCCGTTTGATCGGACCGAATTCGCGCTCCATGATCGCCTCGAGCTCGCGTTCGTCGAAGTCGAGCGACCGCGCGCGCACCTTCGGACGGCTGACGACCTCGATCTCCTCTTCTTCGTCCGCGGTCTCCTTCAGCCGGAAGCCGCTGTCGACGTGCATAAAGGCGTCGGCCTTGTCCCACTTGACGATGATCCCGGATCCGTGCGAGCAGAAGACGGAATCGGCCGGATTCTCCGTATCGCGGTCGGGCTCGTAGCCGGCCGCCTCCACGACCTCGGCCGTGTTGTGGCAGGGGTAGTGGCCGTCGTAGCGGCACGAGAGCCTTCCCGTCCCCTTCGTGTACGCGAGGAGCGTGCGGCGGTAGTCCGCGAGCAGAGACGCGGGGCCTTTGCCGGTGATGCGGAAGGAGCCGCCGAGATCGGCCGGCGCGTCGAACGCGCAGAACATCGTTTTCAGGTCCGCTGCCGCGCGTGAGACCTCGTTTGAGGGAATTTCCAATGTGAAGGCAAAAAACGGCTCCAGGAGGACGTTTTGGGCCTTACAGAGGGCCTGGCGGACCGCCCGACGGGAAGCCTGGCGGAAATCGCCGCCCTCGGTGTGCTTTTCGTGGGCGCGGCCCGCGATCAGCGTGACGCGGACATCGGTCAGAGGCGCGCCGGTGAGGACGCCCCGGTGTTCCTTCTCCGCAAGGTTCGTCAGGATCAGGCGCTGCCAGTTCACGGCGAGCGAATCGTGGTCGGCGGCCGACTCGAAGACGACGCCGCTGCCGCGCGGGAGCGGTTCGAGCAGGAGGTGGACCTCCGCGTAGTGGCGGAGCGGTTCGAAATGGCCCGCGCCGAGGACGGGCTCCGCGATTGTCTCCTTGTAGGCGATGCGGCCCGCGTCGATCGTCACGTCCCAGCCGAACCGGTCCAGGATCATCCGCTCGAGGACCTCGATCTGGACATCGCCCATGATGCGGACGCGGATCTCGAGCGTCTCCGTATCCCATTCCATGCGGAGGAGCGGATCCTCCTCGGCCAGCTGGACGAGCTTCGGATAGGCCGTCCGGACGTCGACGGACGGCGGGAGCTGGACGCGGTACGTCATGACCGGCTCAAGGAGCGGCGCGGGGCCGCCGCGGTCAATCCCGAGGCCCTGGCCGGCGTACGTCTTCGTGAGGCCGAGCGCGCAGACGACCGATCCGGCCTCCGCCGTTTCGACCGTCTCAAACTTCGCGCCGGAATAGACGCGCAGCGCCGTCACCTTTTCGGACACGGCCCCGCCGTCCGGCGCCGCGTACGGGAGCGCTTCGCGGACGCGGAGGCGGCCGCCCGTGATCTTCATCCACGTCAGCCGCTCGCCCTTCGCGTCGCGCGCGATCTTGAAGACGCGCGCGCCGAACGGCTCCGGGTATTCCTTCGGCTGCGCGAACCGGCCGAGCCCCGCGAGGAGGCCGTCCACGCCGTCGAGCTTCAGAGCCGATCCGAACCGGACCGGGAACAGATACCGCCGCCGGATCAGCCGCCGGACCGTGTCGTCCGAAACCGTCCCGCCGGCGAGGTATTCCTCGAGCGCCGCCTCGTCGAGAGACGCGATCTCCTCGAGAGCGGTCCCGGAGCCGGGGTCCGTGAGATCGACGCAGCCGTCGCCGAAATGGCCGCGGAGCTCCGCGAGGACTTCGTCCTTCCCGCGCCGCATGATGTCCGTCTTGTTGACCCAGATGAACGTCGGGACGCGGTAGCGGCCGAGCAGCTCCCAGAGCGTCACGGTATGGGCCTGGATGCCGTCCGTCCCGGCGATCACGAGGATCGCGTAATCGAGCACGGAGAGCGTCCGCTCCGCCTCGGCCGAGAAGTCCATGTGGCCGGGCGTGTCGAGGAGCTGGACGCGCAGGGGCGTTCCGCCGTCCCGCGGCACGTCAAAGACCGCCTGTTTCGAAAAGATCGTGATGCCGCGATCCTTCTCCTGGCGGTCTGTGTCGAGAAAGGCGTCTCCGCGGTCGACGCGGCCGAGCGACCGGATCGCCCCCGTTTTGTACAGGAGCGCCTCCGAGAGCGTCGTCTTGCCCGCGTCGACGTGGGCGAGGATGCCGAGGCATATGGAGTTGTTCGGATGCGGCGCCACCGGCTCCGGTCAGGCGGCGTCAGCCGTTTCCGGTCCGTCGGCCGTTTCGGGACCGGCGTCCTTCTTCGCGCCCTTGTCCTTGATGATCCTGCCGAACAGCAGCGGATACACGCCGACCTCAACGAAGAGGATGATCGCGTAGCGCGCGAAGCGGATCGCGAACTGGGCGGGCGTCGCGGAGTGGAGCAGCTCGTCGGAGAACGGCAGCTTCAGGGCCGTGTTGAGGCCGAAGTAGACGGCGATGCCGCCGACCGTGCGGAGGATCATCGCGAGAACGTTCCGCGTCTTTTTGAAGTTGACGAAGCGCTCCTCGAACAGGCTGCCGGTCAGGAGGCCGAACATCATGCCGAGGGAGGAGTAATAGTCGTTGCTCCGGCAGTAGCAGATGCCGATGCATGCGATGAGAAAGACGATCAGGTAGAACGTCTGCTTCTTTTTGAATCTGCTTTCGAGAACAGGCGTCAGGAAGACGGCGATCGCGCCGATCGCCCAGCCGGCGAGGACGTCCGTCGGGTAATGGACGCCGAGGGCGAACCGCGAGATGCCGACGAGGAGCGGGATCACGATCGCGAGGACCGTGAAGACCGGCTTGCGGAAGATCGCCGCGAGCGACCCCATCGTGACGGCCGAGCTGGCGGAATGGCCGCTCGGGAACGAGTAGCCCTGGGCGGCGATGTTCATCGGGTCGGCGGACTTGTCGATGAGCTTCAGGCACCGGATCCCCGCGTGGTCCATGTACGGACGGCGGCGGAGCGCGACGTTCTTGATCATCGGGAACGCGAGCTGGACCATCATGAGGTTCATGCCGAAGCGGAGACCGATCTTTTTGTCGAACGCCCAGTACAGAAAACCGAGCACGAGCACCGTGAACAGCTCCTCGCCGAACATCGAGACGATCGACGCGAACTTGACGGCGAACCCGCCCATGTGCGCCTGGAGGAACTCCATCAGGGAGACCTCCCAGTCAAAGAAGAATGTGTTGCCCATAAGGACCTCCTGTGAAGGATCCGGGGCGGGCGGAGGCGTCCGTCCGTCGGGGGTAGGGGTTACGGACGCGGAAGCGTCCAGCGGTATTTCGCGGCGAGGAGCCGCAGGACGACGACGACGGCCACGCCGAGGATCATCGCGAGCTCGATCCCCAGGAAGCCGCGCAGGATGCAGTACGCGATCGCGCCGATGATCGACGCGCACGCGTAGAAATGCTTGACGAAGATATAGGGCACCTCCCCCGCGAGAACGTCGCGGAGCGCGCCGCCGCCGACGCCCGTCACGGCGCCGGTGAAGACCGCGAGGAACACGTTCGGGTCGGGAACGCACGTAAACGCGGCCTCCGCGCCGATGACCGTAAAGGCGCCGAGACCGATCGCGTCCATGAGGCGCATGACGCCCTCGTAGCCTTTCTGGTGGTGCTCGACGAAGTTCCGCACGGCCGGGAGGAAGACGATCAGCGACGTCACGATCGCCGTCAGCGCGTAGACGGGGCGCACGAACGCGACGGGCGGCGTCCTGCCGAGCACGAGGTCGCGGATGATGCCGCCGCCGACGGCCGTCGTCATGCCGAGCACGGCGATGCCGAAGATGTCCATTTTCTTGAGGATGCCGACGAGCGAACCGGCCACCGCGAAGGCGACCGTTCCGATCATTTCGAAGATGAAGATGAGATCGATGTCCATAGGTCTGTTCCGAATCCGTTTTACCGGTACCGCACGATCCGGATGAAGATGCGGTCTTTTTTCGTTTTCTGACCGACCTCGGCGAGGACGGCCTTTCCCTTCCCGCGAAGGGTGATCTTGTCGCCTTCGGCGAGCAGCTTGTCGGGCTTCGACGCCTCGGCGCTGTTGACGAACACGAGTCCGCGGCGGATCGCCTCCTGGGCGGTGCCGCGCGAGAGCGCGAACGCCGTTCCGAGCACGCTGTCGAGGCGCAGGCTCGCGACGGTGTCCTTCTTCTCCTCGAACGCCGTCTCGTTCACGGCGATCTCACCGACCGGAAGGCGTTCGGCCGTGACCGTCTCGCGGCCGACGGACGTGTATTCGTGCGCGATGTATTCGGCCATTTCGCCGAGGACGACGACGTCGGCCGACTGGCCGTTCTCCCCCGCGCTCCCGACGAGGATGTCGCCGGTCAGCGAGCGGTCGATCCCGAGGCTCATGAGGCTCCCGAGATAGTCGCGGTGCGTCATCTCCCGCGCGCCCTTCTTCGTCCGGACGCGCAGGACCTCGAGCGGATCGTTTTCGCCGCCCGGCCCTGCCTCCTCCCACTCCCGTTTCGCCTCCGCGTCGGGGAAGAGGAGCATCACGCACCGCTCCGCGCCGCCGTATCCGCCGTACAGAGCGAACACCGCCTTCTTCGCGATCGCCTCGCGTTCGAGGAGCGCCTTTTCGTGCACGTCGAGGAACGACGTATGGGTCATCCGGCCGCGCGCGTTCGCCTGGCGGATCCGGTCGCCGAGCGCGCGGATCAGAAGTTCTTCGTTTTTATCCGTCGCGGCCGCCTCCTTTCGCGGAATCGCCGTCCCGTCCGCCTACCGGACCACCGAGAGGATCAGCGGCGTTTCGGGCGGCTTCTTCGCGGACAGCTCCGTCGCGTCGAGGACCATGAACATCGCCTTGACGAGATCCTTCTGTTTTCCGCAGGAATAAAGCGTCGCGAGCTTTTCGCCCTTCTCGATCCGGTCGCCGCGCTTCTTCCAGAAGCGGATCCCGGCGGTGATATCGATCGGGTCGGTCTTCTTCGAACGGCCCGCGCCGATCGTCATGCTCGCGAGACCGATCTGTTCAGTGTTGAACTTCGCGATCCAGCCCGATTCGCCCGCGATGACGTCGAGTTCGGAATCGGCCGTCGGGAAGAGCTCCGGCTTGTCGATCCAGCGGACGTTTCCGCCCTGGGCCTTGACCATCGCGCGGAACGTTTCGAACGCCTTTCCGCTGTCGATCGCTTCTTTCGCCGCCTTCTCGCAGGCGCCGAAATCGCCCTGCCCCGCCAGTTCGAGCATATGGGCGGCGACTTCGATGCAGAACGCGCGGAACTCCTTCGGGCCCTTTCCCTTCAGCGTGTCGATCGCCTCGATGACCTCGAGGGTATTGCCGACGGCGCTTCCGAGCGGCTGGTCCATATCGGTGATCAGCGCGCGCGTCTTCTTGCCGGCCTCCTTGCCGATCGCGACCATCGTCTCCGCGAGTTTCTCCGCGTCCTCCGGCGTCTTCATGAAGGCGCCGCTGCCGCACTTGACGTCGAGCACGATGACGTCGTCGTTCGCGGCGAGCTTCTTCCCCATGATCGAGCTGACGATCAGCGGGAGGCTCGCGACCGTTCCCGTCACGTCGCGCAGCGCGTAGAGAAGCTTGTCCGCGGGCGCGATGTCCTTCGACTGGCCCGCGATCGCGATGCCGACCTCGTTGACGATCGATTCGAACTCGTCGACGGGGATGTTCGTCCGGAAGCCCTCGATCGATTCGAGCTTGTCGATCGTGCCGCCGGTGAAGCCGAGGCCGCGGCCCGAGAGCTTCGCGACCTTCAGCCCGCACGCCGCGACGACCGGTCCGACGACGAGGCTCGTCTTGTCGCCGACGCCGCCGGTGGAGTGCTTGTCCGCCCGGAGGCCGCGGATCGACGCGAAATCGAGCGTCGCGCCCGAATCGCGGATCGCGAACGTGAGCTCCTTCGTCTCGTCCGTGTTCATGCCGCGGAAGAAGACGGCCATCAGGAACGCGGCCATCTGGTAGTCGGGTACTTCGCCCTTCGTGTATTCTTCGATCATCCAGCGGATCTCTTCGCCGGTGAGGACGCCGCCGTCCCGCTTCTTTTCGATCAGTTCGACCATGCGCATGATCGTTACCTCTTTTCCGCCGCCTTCACGGCCTTCACGACGCGGCTCGTGCCGAGGCGGTCCGCGCCGGCTTCCAGAAACCGTCCGGCCGTTTCGAGATCGGGGATCCCTCCGGCCGCCTTGACCTTCACGCCGGGGCCGACGCATTCCTTCATCAGCCGGACGTCCTCGATCGTCGCGCCGCCCTTCGAGAAGCCGGTCGACGTCTTGATGAAGTCCGCCTTCGCGCGCGTCACGACCTCGCAGAGTTTTTTCTTCTCATCGCCGGTCAGAAGGCACGTCTCGATGATGACCTTGAGCGTCCGGCCGCCGCAGGCCTTGCGGACCGCTACGATCTCGCGGCGCAGCTTCTCCCAGAAGCCCTCTTTCGCCCAGCCGACGTTGATGACCATATCGATCTCGCTCGCGCCGTCCCGGACGGCCTCGCCCGCCTCGAACACCTTCACGGCGGTCGTGCAGTAGCCGTTCGGGAAGCCGATGACGGTGCAGATCGGCAGGACGCGGCCGTTCTTCGCGGGGTGTTTCGCCGCGTAGTCCGCCGCCTGCTTCACGAAGGACGGCGGGATGCAGACGGACGCGCAGCCGTAGCGGATCGCGTCGTCGACGAGCGCGCGGATCTCCTTCCACGTCGCTTCGGGAGCAAGCAGGGTGTGGTCGCACGCCGCGAGGATCTTTTCGGTTTCCATAAGGTTTACCCCTTTCGTTCTATTCCGCCGGGACGGGTTCCGCCGCGGGTGTCGCGCGGTTCTCCTCCCAGACGGCCGAGATCGCGTCGTCTTCGTACTGGCGCGACCAGAGTTTGTAGTAGTGGCCCTTCTTCGCGATCAGGTCGTCGTGGCGGCCCTGCTCGACGATCTTGCCGGCGTCGACGACGAGGATGATGTCGGCGTTGCGGATCGTCGAGAGGCGGTGGGCGATGACGATCGACGTCCGCCCGCGGATGACCGTATCGATCGCGGCCTGGATCTTCTGTTCGGTGATCGTGTCGACGGAGGCGGTGGCCTCGTCGAGGACCATGATCTTCGGATCGGCCAGGATCGCGCGCGCGAAGGAGATCAGCTGTTTCTCGCCCGTCGAGAGCATGTCGCCGCCCTCGCCGACGTCCGAATCGAGCCCCTTCTCGAGCTTCGCGATGACGTTCTCCGCGGAGACGAGGCGGATCGCCCGGTCGATCTCCTCCGCGGTCGCGTTTTCGTTCGCGTAGAGGAGGTTGTCGCGGATCGTTCCGGAGAAGAGGTGGGGCGTCTGGAGGACGTAGCCGAGCGCGGAGTGGAGCCAGAGCTGGGACCGTTCGCGCGCGTCTTTGCCGTCGATCAGGACCTGTCCCCTCGTCGGCTCGTAGAACCGGCAGATCAGGTTCGCGAGCGTCGATTTTCCGGCGCCCGTCTCGCCGACGATCGCCACGTTCGTGCCGAAGGGGATCTTGAGGTTGAAGTGTTCGAGGATGTATTCGTCGCCGTCGGGGTACTTGAAGTCGACGTCGCGGAATTCGATGTCGCCGCGGATCGGTTCCCAGTTTTCGCGCTTCGGTTCAAACGCGTCGCCGTATTTTTCAACGACTTCGGGCGTATCGGTGACCGAGGGCTTCGTCTCCATCAGCTTCGTGTAGCGGACGATGTTGACCTCGCCCTGGACGAAGATCGCGAGCGTCTCGATCAGCCAGCGGACGGGCTCCATCAGCCCCTGCGCGTAGCTCATGAAGAGCGAGAACGTGCCGACCTCCTCCGCCGCGATCACGCCGCCCTTCCACAGGACGATCGCGAGCGCGCACGACGAGGCCATGTTCGTCACGGCCGCGAAGACGCCGCGCTGGCGGGCCGATTCGACGGCCTTAGACCGCATGTTCGTCGTCTCGGCGCGGAAATCCTCCTCGATCTTCTTCTCGATGACGAGCGATTTGATCGTCTTCGCGCCGGTGATGCCTTCGTTGAAGTGGCCCGTGATCTTCGAGTTGATCTCGCGCACCTCGCGGTGGAGCTCGAAGAGGCGGCCGGTGAAGAGCGAGTAGAACAGCGCGATGACCGGGAGGATGATCAGGATCAGGAGCGTCAGCCTCGGGTTGATCGAGAGCATGACGCCGACCGCGCCGACGATGTAGAGCAGGAAGACGCACGTGTCGTTGATCTGCCACGTGAAGAGGTCGCCGATGTACTCCGTGTCGGACATGACGCGGGAGTGGATGTAGCCGACGGCGTTCTGGTTGTAGTAGTCAAAGCTGAGCTCCTGGAGGTGGCGGAACGCGTCGTTTCGCATGTCGCGCATCATCCGGAGCTGGGAGGCCATCAGGACTTTGATGCAGTAGTAGTTGACGATCGCCTGGACGCCGATCATGACGACGAAGAGCGTGATGAACCAGACGAGCGTGTCGAGCGTCCGCTCGCCGACGTAGTGGTTCAGCGCGTACCGCTGGAAGATCGGGCGGGCGACGTCGACGACGGCGGAGATGACATTCGTCCAGAGGATGACCCAGACCGTCTTCTTATAGCGGAGGATCAGCGGCATCATCTTCGGGATCCCGAAGAACGGGAGGCCGTCCTCTTTCTTTTTCTTCCGGTTCATGCCGACACCTCCTTTCCGTTCTGTTCCGGGGAGCCGTCCGCATCGCGCACGGGCGGGATGTGGCGCCCTTCCCGGACCCCGGACTGGATCTCGAAGATCTTCTGGTAGATCCCGCCGTTCGTCCGGAGCTCGTCCGGCGTCCCCTGTTCGGTGATGCGGCCGTTTTCGAGCACGATGATCCGGTCGGCCTTCGAAAGCGTCGTGATGCGGTGGGAGATCAGGATGATCGTCGCGGTCCCGAAGCGCTCCTGGAGCGCCGCGCGGATCTTCGCGTCGGTCTCGGTGTCGACGGCGGAAAGCGAATCGTCGAAGATCATGACCGGGGCGTTCTTCGTCAGGGCGCGCGCGATCGCTGCCCTTTGTTTCTGGCCGCCCGAAAGCGTCACGCCGCGCTCGCCGACGAACGTATCGTAGGATTGGGTGAACTTCGTGACGGTCTCGTCGAGGCAGGCCGCCTGGGCCGCGCTGCGGATCTCCTCCAGGGTGATCCCCTCGGAGGCGATGCCGATGTTTTCGGAGATCGTGCGCGAGAAGAGGAACGGCTCCTGGAGGACCATCGAGATGTTGTCGCGCAGGTAGTCGGAGCGGATGTCGCGGATGTCCGTGTCGCCGATGCGGATCGTGCCGCAGCCCGGTTCGAGGTCGTACATCCGGTCGAGCAGGAGCATCAGGGTCGACTTGCCGGAGCCCGTTCCGCCGAGGATGCCGAGCGTCGTTCCGGCCTTGATGTCGAACGAGATGTCGTGGAGGATGTCGGGGCAGTTCTCGTACGCGAAGGTGATGTGTTCGAAATGGATGTCGCGGTCCATCGGCGCTTCGCCGGCGCCCTCGCGGTCCTTCTCCTCCTCCGCGTCCATGATGTAGCCGATGCGGCCGATTGAGACGCCCGCCTTCGACATCTCGGAGATCATGCGGCCGAGCATGCGGATCGGGCGGATGAGCATGGAGTTGTAGGAGATGAACGCGACGTATTCGCCGGGGGTCATGCGGTCGTGGATCGCGAAGACCGCGCCGAAGACGAACACGAGCAGGATCTGGACGCCCGAGAGGAAGTCCTGGGTCGAGAAGAACCGGCCGAGGAGTTTGCCCATCTTCACCCAGAGGGACGTGTAGTATTCGTTCTGTTTTTCGAAGCGGTCCGTCTCCGCCTTCTCGCGGCCGAACGCGCGGACGACGCGGACGCCGGTCAGGTTCTCCTGGACCATCGCGGAGACCTTGCCCTCGTTTTCGTCGCAGTCGCGGAAGCCCGCGTCCATCTGTTTGCGGAAGAGGACCGAGTAGAGCAGGATGAACGGCAGCGGCACGATCGAGATCAGCGTCAGGCCCGTGTTCATCGAGAACATGAAGTAGAGCGAGAGGACGAGATAGACCGAGATGCGCAGGACGCTCGTCAGCTGTTCCGCGACGAAGCGGCGCACGCGGTCGACGTCGGAGGTGCAGCGCTGGATGATGTCGCCGGTGTGGTTCTTCATGTGCCACGAGAACGGCAGGCGCTCGATGTGGCCGAAGAGCGTGTCGCGCATCGTCTTCACGAGCGTCTCGGAGGCCTTCGTTCCGATGACGGTCGAGCAGTACGACGCGGCGACGCGGAGCAGCGCGACGGCGAGGATGGCGGCCGCCATGATCCAGAGGTGTTGTCCGAGGTACGCGAAACCGCCGATCCGGTCAACGAGATCGTTGACCCAGACCGGGAATTCGGAAGGCTTGCCGCCGATCGCGTTGTCGATCGCCGCGCGGATGATCTGGGGATCGAGCATGTCCGCGAGCGAGGAAACGGCCGACGCGAGGATGCTGCCGAGGAAGAGGTATTTGCTCCCCTTCAGGAATCTCCAGATCAGCTTCGCGTTTCCCTTGCGGACGCCCCGCTTCGCCTGCTGTTCGGTTGTCTGTTCGTTGTTTGGCATAAGATTTCGATCGTTTCTTTCGTGATTATTGTTCGTCGTCCGGGACACGCACGAAGGCGAGGCCGCGGCATTCGCCGTCGGGAGCGCCCTCCCAGCGGAGGACGGCCTCCTTCAGGAGCGCGTCGTCACCCCGTTCGAGGGTGAACCAGCCCCGTTCGTGTTCCGAGACGACCGTTTCGGTGTAGACGTTGTCCTCGCCGATCCTCCCGGTCCGCTTCACGCCGTCCTCGTAGACGAGGTGGCCGGCGGAGTCGAACCGCGCCGTCATCGACCAGTTCACCGTCTCGGTCGGGGAGAGCAGGCGGTTGATCATCACGTAGACGGAGGAGCCGAGCGTGCCGACGTACATCGCGGCATCGTCATCGTCTCCGGCCGCGTAGTTTCCCTCCAGAAGGACGTAGTCCGTCCCGTTCGGGATCGTGGCGGCGGCAAGGACGTTCAGGACGTCGTGCACGCGCTCGTACGTCACGTCGGCGGCTTCGGCCGTCACGACGTACTGGACGCCGTCCGCGAGCCACCGCATCGTCACGAACCCGTCGCCCTCGTATACCGAAGGCCGCTCGGACAGTTCGTCGTTCGCGAAGACCGTTTCGCCGCCGGCCCAGATGCCGGAGATGTCCTCGGTCCGCTTCGACGCGCGGCACGTAAAGGCGATCCCGTCCCACGTGAAGCGGTAGTCCGCGAGATCGCCGCCGATCACGAAGTATTTCGTGTCGGAGACGGACAGAAGGGCCGGCTCGAAGAGCCGCGTTCCGCAAACGCCGTTGATCTCCTCTATCGTGTTGTATGCGACCATCGGATTGATCACGTCCCCGTCACCTCCGTTCCCGTTATTCGGTTGTTTCGTGCAGGCCGCGCACGACGCGAGAAGCGCCAGGGCGGCGAGCAGAGCAAGGATCCGTTTCATCATGTTTCATGCAATAGCAAAGACAGGCGCAAAATACGCCTTATATAGTATACACGAAAGCCCTGCCGTATGCACGCACTTTTCTTCGGGAAAAGCGGGAAAAATCAACGGTTTTCCCGTTGCCACCGGCCGCTCTTTCGGTTATAATGTAGGCGAAGCGGACTATTATTTTCCTACACTTGCTATATGGGATTCCGGACGTCTGTGCGCGCGTTATGTCAGGCCGCCTCGTATCAGTGGAAGACAGAGGCCGCAAGCAGGAGACCCACCTGTCCATGACAGGGAAAAGCAATCGTCCGCTTCTTTTTTCTTGACGAAACGCGGCCTGCGGACCGCCGGCCGCGAACGGAGGACCTGTATGAAAAAACCGAACCTGACGAAGACCGCGCTCCTGTACGACGCGAAGTTTCTGAAGCTGTACGAGGCCGATTACGACAACGGCGCGCGCTACGTCGTCACCGGACGCCGCGTCGAGGAGGACCTGCTCCTCAAGAAGAGCGAGAAGGAGATCAAAAAAGAATACCCCGACGCCGTGACGTGCATCGTCGTCGTGAAGATGCCGCGGAAGGCGCCGAAGCTTCTGCTCCAGTACGAGTACCGCTACCCCGCGGGAACGTTCCTCCTCTCCCCGCCGGCCGGCCTGATCGATCAGAGCGACCGCGAAGGCCTCTCGCGCGAGGACGCCGTCCGCCTTGCCGCCGCCCGCGAGATCAAGGAGGAGACCGGCCTTCTCCTCGGCGTGAAGGACGAGCTTGAGATCCTCTCGCCGTTCCTGTTCAGCTCCCCCGGCATGACGGACGAATCGAACGCGCTCGCGCTCGCCGTCGTCTCGGTCCCCGACGAAAGCGTCTTCACAAGCAAGGGCTCCGAGGGAACGGAGATCATCGGCGACTTCCGCCTGCTCAATAAAAAAGACGCCGCGAAGCTGCTTCGTGACGGCGTCGATTCGCGCGGGATCCCCTTCTCG
>JAEEGL013485581.1_pt1 | contig 18441 bp, 17 predicted proteins | sample 9134231 | NCBI WGS metagenome assembly JAEEGL01 (sample SAMN16246548, study PRJNA631951) | gut metagenome | biome: gut microbiome; feature: rumen; material: fiber-attached | host: Bos | place: Iran: Karaj | collected 2018-10 | reverse complement strand
CAGGAAGACGATGGCCAAAAGTCGATTAGTCATGTACATTTAGAAAGCCAAACATTTGACGGGGTAGTTGACTTTGATATTGCCACTCCGGCATTGGTGAAGCAAGGTGACTGGGGTGACTACGCTCGAGGCGCCAAGTTTGCACTGCAAAAGCGGTTCAAATTGAAGAAGGGTATAACTGGAACTATTAAGGGCTCAATACCTGTGGGCGGTTTGTCTTCTAGCGCTGCTGTGCTTATAGCATACGTGATGGCGTTTGCCAAGGCAAACAATATTACACTGGAACCGTTTGAAGTGATGAAGATAGCCAGTGAAGCGGAACGGGAATATATAGGACTGAATAATGGTTTGCTTGATCAGGCTTGTATTGCCTTGGGTAAGAAAGATCATCTGCTGATGTTGGACTGCGAAAGCAATGAATATCGCTTGATACCTTTCGGTGGTCAAGGGGGTTCGGTCAAAGGTCAAAGGTCAGATGGTGAGGGACTGCCTTTCGAGTTTGGAATATTCTTCTCAGGATTGACACGCAGTCTGATGAGCAGTGACTACAACCTGCGTGTTGCAGAATGCAAGACTGCAACATGGCTGGTGCAGGCATACGAGAATATACCGCTGAAAGAGCAGAACAAGACTTTCCTGCGGGATGTCTCAGAGAATATGTATAAGATACATAGGGATAAGATGCCGCCAAGGTTTGCACGTAGAGCGGAACACTTCTTCTCTGAGCATAAACGTGTCCGTGAAGGTATCACGGCTTGGGAAACTGGCAACTTGGATTGGTTTGGCAGTCTGAGCAAGGCCAGCTGCGAAAGCAGCATTCATAACTATGAGTGCGGCAGTCCTGAGTTGATAGCTATCTACAACGCTATGCTTACCACGGATGGCATCTACGGTGGCCGCTTTAGTGGCGCAGGATTCAAAGGCGCTTGTATAGCGCTTGTAGATCCTTCTAAAAAAGAGAGTATAGAGAAAGAGATTACAGAAAAGTATCTAGAGCAGTTCCCACAGTATAAGAATAGCTTTAAAGTATATTTCTGTAAATCAGATGACGGAGCGCGTTTCATCGCAGACGAGTGATTAGTGATTAGTGATTAGTGGTTAGTGATTAGTGATTAATGGTTAGTGATTAGTGATTAGTGGTTAGTGATTAGTGATTAATGGTTAGTGATTAGTGATTAGTGGTTAGTGATTAGTGGTTAGTGATTAGTGATTAGTGGTTAGTGATTAGTGATTAGTGATTAGTGATTAGTGATTAGTGATTAGTGGTTAGTGGTTAGTGATTAGTGGTTAGTGATTAGTGGTTAGTGATTAGTGGTTAGTGATTAGTTATTAATTTTTAGTGATAAGTGATAAGTGATAAGTGAAATGAGGTCAGTAGTTGAGGAAAAGAGTATAGCATTTGCTCATCGTATTATTGATTGCACGGATTATATAATGGCAAACTATAAGAAATATAGTCTGTGTGATCAGCTCTTTAGAAGCGGCACTAGTATAGGAGCAAATATTGCTGAAGCACAGTATGCTCAAAGTCCTGCTGATTTCATTTCTAAATTGTCTATTAGCCAGAAGGAATGCAGTGAAACAAGTTATTGGCTTGAACTCGCATATTATGGAAAGTATATTGATGAAAAGATGTATAACTTAATGATGGCTGATAATACAGAAATCATGAAACTTCTCACTAGCATCATTACAACAAGTAAAAAGAATAATAGTGGTAAATGAACTACACTCATAACTTATAAACATAGTAAAAAAGAACAGCAGTGGTAAGTGAACTAATAACTCATCACTAATCACTGATAACTTATAACTAAAGAAGAAGTGAAGACAATTGTTTTGGCGGCAGGATATGCCACGAGGTTATACCCTTTGACAGAGAATTTTCCTAAACCTCTTTTGGAGATAGGAAAGAGTACGATACTTGACCGTCTGTTGGACGATGTAGATAAGATACCGGAGGTGACGGAACATATTGTAGTGACCAACGGTAAGTTTGCACCTATCTTTGAGAAATGGGCGGAGAAACGTAATGGGAAACCTGTAAAGGTGCTTAATGACAATACATTTACCAACGATACTCGTTTGGGAGCAGTACGTGACCTTATTTTGGCCATAGAGACATACCATCTGAATGAGGACTTGATAGTAGTTGCTGCAGACAACATACTTGATTTTAGTCTTGCGGGTTTTGTTGAGGCTTTCAAGGAGAAGAGAACCTCGATGATTATGTGTCACCACGAGCCTGAGATTTATAAGTTACAGCGTACTGGCGTTATAGCCGTAGATGAGAATATGAAGGTGTTGCAGATGCAGGAGAAACCTGAAGTGCCTGTGAGCCATTGGGCAGTGCCGCCATTCTACATTTACAAGCAGAGTGATATCCCTGCCATCCTGACTTGCATAGAGAATGGTTGCGGCTTTGATGCGCCTGGCAACTTGGCGCACTATATGGTGGAGCATACCACGATGCATGCATGGCCCATGAGTGCAGGAAGATTTGATATTGGAAGTTTGGATACCTACCGCGAAGCGGTAAGACTTTATGGAGACCCCTCCAACTCCCCTGTTTAGGGGAGAGAAATGCCTCCCTCTAATCCCCCTGTTAAAGGGGAAGAAGACCCCCTCTAATCCCCCTGTTAAGGGGGAAGATGACCCCCTCAAAATAGAAAATTAGATGAATGAAATAGCAATACAGTTGAAGAATCTCCCTATGCAGGGAGATATAGAGGGTCCCATTGACGAACAGGAAGTCCTCCCTAAGCAGGGAGGATTTAGGAGGGTCTGGATGACCGCAGATCCAATGGAATATAGATTGCTTAAGGAGAATGCGAAAAGCAACCGTAAAAGTATGACTGAGGCTGAAAGCGTATTCTGGTCTTTGGTTAAAGGTGGCGCATTAGGTCAGAGGTGTTTGAGACAACATATTATTGGTGATTATATAGTAGACTTTTTATTCAGAAAGAGTAGGGTGGTTGTTGAGATTGATGGAGGTTATCACTTCACAGATGAACAGCAGAAAAAGGATGCTATTAGAACAGAATGGTTAGAGAGTAAGAATTTCAAAGTAATTAGATATACAAACGAACAAATATTATTTGATACAAATAACACAATTAACGAATTAAAAGTCTCCCTAAACAGGGAGATATAGAGGGTCTTATGGAGAAAATTAATCTTAACAATAAAACGATTCTTGTGACAGGAGCCGCAGGTTTCATTGGATCTAATTTGGTAAAGCGACTTCTCAAAGATGTGAAGGGTGCTACTATCATTGGTATTGACAATATGAACGATTACTATGACGTGTCGTTAAAAGACTGGCGTCTTGAACAGTTATCAGCGTTTAGTGATCAGTGCTCAATGAACAAAAATCGTTGGATTATTGTGAAGGGTGACATTGCTGATAAAGCAGCAATTGATGCTTTGTTTGCGGAGTATCACTTTGATATTGTAGTGAACCTCGCAGCACAGGCTGGTGTGCGTTATTCGATTACGAACCCAGATGCTTACATAATGAGTAACATGATGGGATTCTATAATATTCTTGAAGCCTGTCGGGCTTCTGGCGAAGGTCAAAAGTCAAAAGTCAAAGGGGAGCCTCAGACCTCAGACCTTAGACCTCAGACCTATGCTGGGGTGCAGCATTTAGTGTATGCATCAAGCAGCAGTGTTTATGGCGGCAACAAGAAGGTGCCATTCTCTACGGATGATAGGGTGGATAATCCTGTGTCGCTCTATGCTGCTACGAAGAAGAGTAATGAGCTCTTTGCCCACTGCTATTCGAAGCTGTATAACATTCCGACTACGGGATTGCGTTTCTTTACTGTGTATGGTCCTGCAGGGCGTCCTGATATGGCGTACTTTGGTTTCACCAACAAGTTGCTGAAAGGTGAGACCATCCAGATTTTCAACTATGGTAACTGTCGCCGTGACTTCACTTATGTGGATGATATTGTTGAGGGTATTATCCGTGTGATGCAGGGCGCTCCTGAACGCAAAGTGGGGGAGGATGGACTGCCCATACCTCCATATGCTGTATATAACATCGGTGGCGGTCAGCCAGAGAACCTGCTGGACTTCGTAAACATTCTGCAGGAAGAGTTGGTTCGTGCAGGTGTGCTACCCGAAGACTTTGACTTTGAGGCGCATAAGAAGCTAGTGCCTATGCAACCTGGTGATGTGCCAACAACGTATGCAGATGCCACTGCTTTGGAACGTGATTTCGGATTTACACCGAAGATTACGCTGAGAGAAGGATTGAGAAAGTTTGCGGAGTGGTATAAGAGCTACTATAAGTAGATGAAAAGTGAAAGGTGAAAGATAAATTCCTGAAAGTTTGAAGGACTGACGGGCAATTTATATATGGCTCGATACTATACTGAAAAGTATCGGGCCATAATTGTGTTTGAAGATACCGTTTGATCGTTTATAGGTTGATATTCGCTCGAATTTGGGTCATTTACAAGAAAACAAACAAAAAAATATTAATATTTTTTCTATTATTAATTATTTTTTTGCAGAAATTAGGTTATGTCAAGGATTTTTCCTATCTTTGTGCCGTGTTATGTGTTGCTATCTACGATGCAATAACTTCTTTTCACAAAAATAAACAGGTGTTCGTGTTTGTCGGAGGAAAGTCAAAAACTATTCCAGGTTGCGCAAATACGGTGTCTTAAGACAACAACGATGCCGTTGGCACGGATACTACTGATAAAATCTTTACTCGGATAGGCTTCCTATACCGTATAGGCGAAGCCTGCTCGTGAAAAGACAATTAATTTGGATTATCTGATAAATTTACCCCCACTTTTTATGATTATAGCATTTAATAAATACGCTTATGAAAGAAATAATACTCGCCGGAAGCCCTGGCACTAGACTTTGCCCGATAACCAAGGGCGTAAGTATAATCTCCCAGGATTCAAATGTCTGCTGGGTGATGGTTCAAACTATGGCTGCATAAGAAATGAAAGTTGACAATGAGAAAATTATTTTTAATTATTTGTTTCTTGTTAAGCGTAACAACATTGTTCTCATATGAAGAACGTAACATTTTGTTGAATCAGATTTCGCGAGAACAGCTGAAGGATGCTTTGGTCCTGAATCAAGAATGGGTTGTTTATCCTTCTTATTATAATCGCCAAGGATGGGATGAATTTTTAGGCGATTTAAAAGATTATTATATAAAAAGGGGCGAAAAGAGGTTGGACTATGTTTGGAAAGTAATTAAGGCAACAGATTATATAGAGTATGAGCGTTCTGGAAATCGAAACATAATGGAGAACCCCCTTAACTCTAATAATAAAGCAATTGCCGATTTATTAATTGCTGAGTTAGCTGAGGGTAAAGGCCGCTTTACGGACCAATTGATAAATGGCGTATTTCATAGTTGTGAAATGACATCATGGGCACTCTCGGCTCATGTATATCTGACTACAAAACGAGCACTTCCTTCATATTGTGATAATGTTTTTGATTTGACAAATGGAGAGATGGGAAATTTGCTTTCTTGGACATATTATTTTATGAAAGGAGAATTTGATAAAGTTTGTCCGGAAATTGCTCGCCGCCTAAGGTATGAGTTGGAAGAAAGAATATTAAAGCCATATTTTAATAATGATTTTGGGTGGATGGCTCGTCAAACAAACAGAGTACCGCAAAATAATTGGAATCCATGGTGCAATAGTAATGCCTTGATTTCTTTTATGCTATTAGAGAATGATAGAGAAGTACTGGCAAATGCAGTATATGAATCAATGCGGTCGGTTGATCAGTATTTAAATTATGTTAAGAGCGATGGGGCATGTGAAGAAGGACCCTCTTATTGGGCAAGTGGTCCAGGAAGGCTGTTAGACTATCTTCAAATGCTCTCTTCCCTTACTTGCAATAAAGTAAATATATTTGACAATATGCTGATTAAAAATATGGGAGAATACATCTGCCGCTCATATGTTGGGAATGGATGGTTTGTAAATTTTGCCGATGCTTCAGCCCAAAGTGGAGGTGATCCATATTTAGCTTACCGTTATGGAGAGGCTGTCCGTAGTGAGCAGTTAATTAATTATTCGGGCTTAGTTCGTGGAAATTATAATGCACCTGTGCCATCCACTTCCATGTATCGGTTCCTTAAGGCATTGGAAGTTAAGAATGAAATATCTACAATTTATCCTGTTGAGATATCAAAAGCATTTACTTGGTATCCTGAAACAGAATACTGTTATCTCACCAATGAAGAAGGATTGTTCTTGGCTGCTAAAGGGGGCTTTAACAATGAAAGTCACAACCATAATGATGTTGGCTCATTCAATTTATACATAGATCAAATACCTGTCTTAATCGATGTAGGCGTTGGCTCTTATACTCGACAGACATTTAGTAGTGGACGTTATGAAATATGGACAATGCAAAGTAATTACCATAACCTTCCCATGATTAATGGCGTACCAGAAAAAGAAGGTAAACAATATAAAAGTCGTAATGTTATAGCCAAGTCGAATTTTTTTTCATTGGATATAAGTAGGGCGTATCCAGAAACTGCGCAGGTTAATAAGTGGATTCGCTCTTATACGCTTGATGGTCGGAACCTCACGGTGACAGATGATTTTCGATTGAACGAAGCATTGTCTCCAAATATCATAAATTTTATGACTTGGGGTGATGTAAAAAAAAAGCAAGATGGACTGATTACATTAAGTGTCAATACATTAAAAGCTCAACTATTATATGACCATTCTGTGTTCAACCTACAAATAGATACAATACCACTGAAAGATAGAAATCTGTCGAGAGTGTGGGGTGAAAATGTATACAGAATATCTTTTACGGCCAAGAGTATATGTAAAAATGGTCGTTACAAATTTAAGATAATGAAATTATAAAGTATAGGTGGAAAACAGCAATATACTTATAAATGAAGGATTACTAATAAGAAATATGGATAGTGTAAGTATGTGCTTATGCTATTTCGTTATTTTTTTTCCTTTACTTGAAATGCTTGAAAATTTTGAAGGCATGTTTGATAGCATTAAAATGTTATTGATAATTCTTTATTTTCTAGCATTTTTAAATGCAATTCCTGCAATATATAAAGGAATAAAACGGCAGGAGAGTTTTTTTTATTTATTTATTGCTATATTTGTAATTCTATATTATGATTGGATAAGTACAGTACCCTATCATATTGATATGGAAGATTATGTTGAATTAGTAAATATTCATTTATTTAGATATTGCATACCGATGCTCCTTCTAGGATTATCTATAAATGACATTGATAGACTTTTACAGTATTTAAAATTTACAGCAATTTTTTTGTTGCTTATTTATGCTGTTCAATATTTTTTGTTTTCATCAATATTTGAATGGGTCTCTTATGATCAAGAAGCTGGATACTTATGTGCAACGAGTGCAATTGTTTTTTGGATAAGGTATCTAACAAAACAGGATTATTTTTGTCTTTTGTTACTGCCTTTGTCAATTCTTTTTATACTTTTAAGTGGCTCCCGAGGCCCATTGCTAACAGTATCTCTTGGATTGTTGTTATCTTTTTTTATTTCAAAAAAAATAAAAGTTAGGTATTTAATACCTCTTTTCGTTTATTTTGTATTGATATCTATTCTATGGTTTTTGCTTAAGGATTTTATATTGCAATATCTTATTGATTTTGCAGAAGATAACGGATTAAGTACAAGAACTTTGGAAAAATTATCATCTAATGAAATGTCTGTCGATGACTCAAGAGAAAAACTAAAGTATTTAGCTTTAAGTTATTTAGTAGAAAATTTCCCGCTTGGTTCGGGGATATTCAATGATCGTTTATATATATTTACAGAATATTATGCGTCTGTCAGTACTAAAGTTGATATATTTGGAAGTTATTGCCATAATTACTTTATAGAGTTGATGATGCAATTTGGATTGATTGTTGGTGCGCTTATAGGGCTTTATACATTATTCATATTTGGAAAAAATATATTGAATAAAGAGAGTCATGTAAAGTGTAGATTAGCTATGGCACTTTTCCTTACAATTGGATTTTTTCCCTTGTTTGTTTCTAGGAGTTATTTAACATTTCCATTTTTTTATCTATTATTGGGATATTGCTTCTCATACAAACAAGTTAACGAAATAGAGAACAGAATATAGGACCTATGGCATCAATAAAAAAGAATTATTTGTATAGCATCATATATCAGTTTCTCAATATTGGTATTCCTGTTGTAACTGTTCCATATGTATCTCGCGTATTTGGGCCAGAAAAATTGGGACTATTTTCATTTACGAATACCATAGGCCAGTATTTCGTGATGTTTTCACTGCTAGGTTTAGCAAATTATGGCAATAGGGAAATAGCAGCAATTAGAGATGACAAAACTTTGCGGAATAAGACCTTCTGTGAAATTTATTTTATGCAAATAATATCAAGTTTAATTTCTGTTATACTATATTGTTACTTTTTTGTTTTTCAAGAAAATAATCTGAATGAATATTATTTTATTTTACTACTTTTTGTAATATCGCCCCTTTTCGACGTAAATTGGTTTTTTTGGGGGTTGGAAGAATTTGGTATAACAGTATTTAGAAACTCTGTTGTTAAAATAATCACTTTTATCTCTATTCTCGTCTTTGTGAAGTCTAGCAATGATTTGGGAATATATCTGTTCATATATTCTTTGTCTGCACTTATCTCCGTGTGCTTACTATGGCCAATTTTGTTAAAAAGAGTGACTTTTGTTAAGGTATCATTGAAGAATGTTCTATGTCGTTTTAAACCAAATATAATGTTATTTATTCCAATATTGGCAATTTCCATTTATAAATATATGGATCGAGTAATGTTGGGTAATTATTCTTTTGTAGAGACAGGCTATTATGATAATTCAGAAAAGATAATTACTCTGTTATTTGGCTTTATTATATCATTAGGTACAGTTATGCTACCTAGAATCTGTTACTTGATTAACAACGGGCAAGAAGAAATCGCAGCTAAATATACAGATAAATCATTGGAATTTGTGATGTTTGTCAGTATAGGAATGGCTTTTGGGCTTTCTGGTATAGCAAATAGTTTGGTGCCGTTTTTTTTGGGTGATGGGTTTGAACCTTGTATTGTGTTAATTGGTTGTTTAGCACCAACACTTGTTTTTTGTTCGTGGGCAAATGTAATTAGAACACAAATATTAATACCTTATAAAAAAGATAATATATATATAATTTCTGTAGTTGTAGGTGCAATTGTTAATTTTGTCATAAATATCATTCTTATACCGATATTTGGAGCAATGGGAGCAGTCATAGGTACAATCATAGCAGAATTTATGGTTGCATTCATCCAAACAATTATGATACGAAGGTCATTTTATTACAAAGGCACATTGAAAAAAGTCACTTCTTATATAATTATTGGGCTAATATTATTGATAATTCTTAAGTTAGAATATTCAAAATTAATGTTGCATACAGGCAATTTTGAAATATTGGTTATACAGTTAATAACTGGCATAATATTATATAGCTTATTTGCATTCAGTAATAGGACTGTTAAGAAATATATTATTAGTCTAATAAAAAAAGAGAGATTATGTTAAGAGAATTTTTGTCAATGATTAAACTTTCTTATGTGAAAGTTAGGTTTAGATATAATAATAAGCATAATAGAGCATTTGCCGCTTCGAATTTTCCAATTAAGTGCGTAAGCATTGGCAGAAATACTTATGGTCCTTTGCATATTACATGGATGGCCCCCTTAACAGTACGGTTGGAAATAGGTAACTATTGTTCAATAGGTCCTGGAGTAAAATTTCTTATTGGGGGAGGGCATAATTACAAAAGAATAAGTACATATCCATTTCAGTCAGTTGTATATCATGAAGCTACAAAAGATACTTTTAAGAAGATGGATATTATAATTGAAGATGACGTTTGGATAGGGTTCGAAAGTTTAATTATGACAGGAGTGAGAATAGGAAAAGGTAGTGTTATAGGAGCAAGAAGTGTTGTTACAAAAGACGTCCCACCTTATTCGGTGTTTATTGGAAATAGAGTTGTGAAGCCGAGATTTCCAGATAGTGTTGTTTCGAAATTAAAAGAGATTGATTATTCGAAGTTAAATCATAAAAGGAATGATAATTATCAACAATATTGTCAAACAGAAATCGATGAAAACAATATTGATTCAGTATTACATGCATTTATAAACTGATTAGTTTTTAGTATGGCTATAAAAGTAAGTGTAGTAGTTCCAATCTATAAAATACCTGATTTTGCTTTAAAAGGTTGCGTTAATAGCCTTTTGGAACAGAATTATAAAAATTGTGAAATAATCTTAGTCGATGATGGCTCACCAGATGACTGTGGTAAAATATGTGACAAATTTGCTGAAAAAGACAAGCGGATAAAGGTTATTCATAAAAATAATGCTGGGGTTTCTGAAGCGAGAAACACAGGTATACAAGTATCTACAGGCGATTATATTATGTTTGTAGATGGAGATGATTGCTTGCATCCTTCAGCAGTTTCCATGATGATTAAGGAAGCACAACAATATAGTCTTGACATTGTTTTATGTGACTATAAAAGATTTTTTACAGATAGTCCCAATTATGATAAAATAGAGACCGGTGGTATTAGCTGTCTAGTTTTCGATACGAAACAAGATGTGATATCATTACGGCGAAAGTGCTTGCATGAGGACAATGTCTTGGGAGTAAGATTTAATGGTGCTCCATGGGGTAAACTCTATACAAGCAAAATCATAAAAGATTGCGGTTTTAAATTTGATTCATCTTTGGTAAGGTCGCAAGATAATCATTTTAATTTTCGAGTTTTTGGGACAGCACATAAAATCGGTTATATAAACGAAAAATTATATTATTACAGACAGTTACAGGAGTCATCAGTTAATCGCTATAGAGAGAATTTATATGAAATAAGCAATTTGTATATAGACCGTATAACCAGTGAAATTAATGAAACCAATGACAGGTCCTCCTATATGGAAACTTTACTACATGTCAAGATCGAGAAAATGTTAGAGTTATGTTCTAATTATTCTAGGTCTCCGAAAGATGAAGTAAAACAAGCTGTCAGTTATATTCGTATAGCAAGAAATAAATGGTTATCTGATTTAAAGCCATATCATCTTTTCGGGATGGAGCTTAATGGATTAGAAAAAATCCGTATATTTTTTGTCCTAAAAGGCTGTTATAAGTTTTCTTTAATAATCTCAGATTATATACGAAAAGTGAAATTGAAATTAGCAAAATATAGAAAGTAATGAGTAATGGCTGATCTATTGGTTTTAACTTCATGCATACGTCCGGCACAACAAGATAATCTTAAACTCGGAGATTGGGAAGAAAGGTATGGTCAGACCATTACCTCTTTAAAGTATTATATTGACTCTGGAACTTTTGAGTATATTGTTATTTGTGATGGAAGCGGTTATGATTTAAGTAGTGATGATATAATGCAATATGCTGATAAGCATGGTGTAGATTTGGAATCGTTGTCATTTATTCAGAATCAGGAGCTAGTAAAAAAGAAGGGGAAGGGTTTTGGTGAAGGCGAAATAATGTCGTACATTGTTTGTAATAGTAGACTTTTCAAAGCGAGCAATTTTTTCATTAAGGTCACGGGGAGGCTTATTGTTACCAATATTGGAGAAATAGTACATAAAATAGACATTGCAAAGGCACCATTTTTTAATATTATAATATCTAAGGTAATTGGTAGTGTTGATACTAGGGTTTATGGAATGACAACATCTATGTATGCAGAATACTTTATTGATGCTTATCAAAGTGTAGATGATTCCAAAGGGAATACATATGAAATAGTATTCGGAAAAGTACTGAAAGCAAATAATATTTCCTTCAGTCCATTGCCGATTGTTCCGATATTGCAAGGGAAAAGTGGTACGGATAATAAGGATTACTCAAAAGACATAACTTATTATGCAAATCAAGCGCTAACAAAGTTAGGTGTCATGAATTCTATGTTGGCCTATGTTGTCTTGGGGCTTGTCAGATTATTTGTTATAACTAAAACAAAATTGAAGAAATGACAACCGAAGCTATGATGGCAAATGAAACTATTTTCAAATTATAATATAAATATGAGAATTGTTCAAATAATTGGTGGTCTCGGAAACCAGATGTGGCAGTATGCCATGCTTGTGGCATTGAGAAATTATTTCCCAAACGAAGAGATTTTTTATAATGCTTCTTTTTTCAATGGCTATCAGCTACACAATGGATTTGAGTTAGAACGTATTTTTAATATCACTGCGAAGCAGGCTTCTATGAAAGATGTTCGAAAGGTGTATCACCATTTTATTGGTCATAATTTATTTCTCCGGATATATACTCACTATTTCCCTGCTTTAAAATCAGAAGTTAGGGAAAAAGAATCAGAGCCTTTTCGTAAAGAGATCTTCGAACAGATAGGCGATTTCTATTATAATGGCTATTGGGCTGATCATAGATACTTTGATAATTTTAGAGGTGACTTGCTGGCTGAATTTTCATTGAAGAAACCTTTAGACAATAAGAATAGTAAATTTCTAAAGGGGTTTGAGAACACATTTGTTTGTAGTTTACATATTCGTCGTGGGGATTTTTTAAAATACCCCGAATATTGTGGTATATGTGATTTGGACTATTATCAGAAAGCAATTAATATTATCAAAAACAAGACGGAGAAGCAAATAAGGTTTTTAGTTTTTTCAAATGACTTAGATTGGTGCAGAGAGAATCTTTTAAATAGTTTTGGTAATAATGAAGTTGTATATGTAGATTGGAATAAGGGTTATGAAAGCTATAAAGATATGATATTGATGAGTAAGTGCAATGCTAATATTATAGCTAATAGCTCTTTTTCCTGGTGGGCGGCATATTTAAATGAAGTTCCAGATAGGATTATTATCTCGCCATCAAAATTTAAAAATAAGGATGTGGGATTTAAAATACCTCTTGACGATTGGATTTGCATATAAAAAGGAATTCAAGATAAATGAAAAAGATAGCAGTAATACTCCCGGTCTATAAAAAAGATCAAGTTTCGTATTTAAATAAAGCTTTAGAAAGTATAACTTTTCAAACATATAAGGAATTCCATATCTATATTGGTGTTGATGGGCCAGTAAGCGATGAGATTGACTGTTATCTTAAGATGATAGAAAATCCTAATAAAATATCAATTATTAGGTTCAAAGAGAATCGTGGCCTGGCTTGTGTACTTAATGATCTTCTAGATATCTGTTTTAAGGAGGGGTATGAATACATAGCGAGAATGGATGCTGATGACATTTCAGAACCTGCTCGTTTTATAAAGCAAGTTACCTTCCTTGATAGCCACTCTGATATTGATGTTGTGGGCGGTGCTATTAAAGAGATTGACGAAAAGGGTAATAGTCGAGATAAGACAATTATCTATCCCGAAACGCCTAAAGCTTGTAGGGAGTTTTTTGCTAAGAGAAATCCCCATGCACATCCTGCAGTGATGTTCCGTAAGAGTTTCTTTGATAAGCTGAATGGAAAGAAGTATCGCCCAGAATATCGACAGAATCAAGATACAATGCTGTGGTATGACGGTATGATGGCTGGCACGAAACATGCAAACATTCCTGACGTGGTGTTACAATTCCGTATGACAGATACTATGTTTAAGAAACGTAGGAATGGGTGGGCATTTGCCAAGAAGCAGTTTGCTGACAGACTGATGATAAACAAAGGTCTAGGTTATGGATGGACGGCAGATGTCTTTGGCTTTGCCATGTTCTGCATGTTGGTTTCTCCGGCATGGGTAAAAAAAATTGCATATCGTATTTTTAGATAGATTATCTTTAATGAAATTATTATATGAACTAATACAAGTGTCGATAGGAGGGCGTGAAAAGTTTGCATCCCCCCCCTCTCCACAGGAATGGTTGGCCTTGTATAATGAATCGAAGAGCCAAGCTATTCTAGGTGTTATGCTAATGGGTATTGCTCGCTTACCAATAGAACAAAGACCTCCGAGACCATTATTTTTATCATGGATAGGGGCTGGGGAAAAAATAAAGCTGCGGAACAAATTGGTTAATCAACGCTGTTGTCAATTGTTCAAGTTGTTGGAAGAAGCAAATAAAAGGTACTGCGTTCTTAAGGGGCAAGGTAATGCTTTGATGTATCCCGATCCTTATTGTCGGAATGCAGGAGACATTGATGTTTGGTTAGAAGGTGGCAAAAAGAAAATTGTGGAGTTTGTTCATAGCTTATATCCCAAAATTAATGTGGAATATCATCATATGAACTTTCCTGTTTTCAAAGATGTGGAGGTTGAGGTGCATTATTTCCCTTCTTTTTGTTATAATAAGTTTAACAATAGGAAACTTCAGAAATATTTTAGGAATAGTAGCGAAGAACAGTTTACTCATTTTGTTAAGTGGCAGGAAACAGAAAGAGGTATTTGCGTACCCACAGTGACTTTTAACCTCGTGTTTCAGCTTTCTCACATGATGCGTCATTTTTTTACTCAAGGTATCGGATTAAGGCATGCAATTGATTATTATTATTTATTGTCTCAAGATATAGATGATAAGCAAAAGAGTGAAGCTATTGGCGTAATGAAAAGTTGTGGTATGTACAGATTCTTTTGTGCTATAATGTGGGTTGAGACAGAGGTGTTAGGTTTACAAAAAAATAATGACATTGCTCCTGCAAATGAGAAAACTGGAAAAATGGTTTTACAGGAAATGATGAAAGGTGGCAATTTTGGTAAGAAATATAATCATAATAAGGGAAATGTTTTAGCAATCTATGCCAGACAGATGTTATATAGAATGCGTTTTGTTAAAGAGTTTCCTTTTGAACCTTTATGGAGGCCTATCGCTCTTGTATGGGATTACATTAAGAAAAGAGTATGAAGAAATGATATATATATATAATAAGGTAAAGAAATCAAATAAAAATATTATGTCTGAAAGAAAAAGGATTAATCTGTGCCTTGCGCACATGTCTGAGAAAGGTTTCGAACAGAAGTATATCAAAGAGGCCTTTGATACCAACTGGGTAGTGCCCTTGGGACCTAACGTCAATGCTTTTGAAAAGGACCTGGAAGCATTTATTGGTGAAAATAAACGTGTGGTGGCATTGAGTTCTGGTACTGCAGCGGTGCATCTTGCTTTGATAGCCTGTGGAGTTGGCCCTGGTGATGAGGTCTGTGTTCAGAGCTTTACTTTCTGTGCTTCAAGTCACCCTGTAACTTATCTGGGAGCAACGCCGGTGTTCATTGATTCCGAGAAGGATACTTGGAATATGGATCCAGAACTGTTGGAAGAAGCTATCAAAGACCGTATTGCCAAGACTGGCAAAAAACCCAAGGCTATCGAACCGGTGGCTTTATTTGGAATGCCGTACAATATTGACCGCATTATGGAGATAGCCAACAAGTACGACATCCCCGTGGTGGAAGATGCAGCAGAAGGTTTCGGAAGCCGTTGGAATGGTCAGATTCTTGGTACCTTTGGAAAATATGGTGTTCTCAGTTTCAATGGTAACAAGATGATTACAACCAGTGGAGGTGGTGCCTTGATTACTAAGAACGAGGATGAGTGGCGTGAGATTATGATGTATGCTACGCAATACCGTGAGAGTTATCCTTATTATCAGCATGAGAAGATAGGGTATAACTATCGAATGAGTAATATTTGTGCTGGCATTGGCCGTGGTCAAATGACTGTGGCTAATGACCATATTGCTCATCATAAACACGTACAGGCTCTATATGAGGAACTGCTGAAGGATGTGCCTGGAATACATGTTCACAGTCAGCCAGCAACAGGCGAGTATGACTCAAACTACTGGCTCTGTACTATTACCCTTGATCCGGATATAAAGATTAAAGGGCAGGAGAATGCTTATAAGGCAATAGTGCAGGGCGCGGTTGGCGGTGCAGCTGGCATAATACATATGGCAGACAGTGCTACTACGGATTGTCAGCCTAATGATAACGTGGAGGCGCTGCGTGTCTTTATGGATCAGGCTGGTATAGAAGCAAGACCTGTTTGGAAGCCAATGCATAAACAGCCGGTATATAAGGATGCCCCAGCATATGTAAATGGCGTGTCTGAAGCGATATTTAAGGTAGGCATGTGTCTACCTGCTGGACCGTATGTGAGTGATGAGGATGTAAAATATATTGTTGACACAATTAAAAGCGCAATAGATTAATCCTTATGGCGTTAAAGTGGGTGTTTGATAGAATAGTTGCATTTGTAGGACTGCTCTTCCTTTGGCCAGTTCTGCTAATTATGGCTGTTTTAGTTAAAATCAATATGCCTGGCGGCCCAGCTTTCTTTGTGCAGAAGAGAGTTGGCAAGGGAGGTAAATTATTCAAATGTCATAAGTTCCGCACAATGATTGTGAAGCATAATGGCTCGACAGTCAGTGTAGCAGGAGATAGCCGTATTACCCCGTTTGGCGCGAAGTTACGTCATTACAAACTTGATGAACTTCCAGAACTTTGGGACGTTCTGATTGGTAATATGAGTTTTGTCGGGCCACGCCCTGATGTACCTGGATATGCAGATAAATTGCAAGGTGCTGACCGCGATGTCTTAAAACTGAGACCTGGTATAACGGGGCCTGCAACAATGAAATATCGTTTGGAAGACGAAATGATCTCTGAGTATGTGGCTCAGAGGAAGAAAGAAGGTGATACGAGATCTATGCAAGAGATTGCAATTGAGTATAATGACACCGTTATTTACCCCGATAAGGTACGTCAGAACTGCTACTATTACAGAAACTATTCCTTCATCAAGGATATTCAGATGATATTCTGCACTGTACTTGGAAAAAAAATGAAATATGCTGGTGAGATGATATAATTATGCATGAAGAAGACTGAATCCTAAATATAAATAAGAAATGAAGAGCAAAAAGTAGAAATCAATCGTAAAAGATATATGGACTTTTTGCTCTTTTGTTTTTGTATCACAATGGAGAGGATATGGATCTTTTCGCTGAGTTCAGATATATAAATGTATGAAGGACTATCCAGACAAAATGACGCCAGAGCAGATGAGGACATTTCGCGATGATGTGCTAAATATTGTGAGCCAGATACCTCGTGGGAAGGTTACGACTTACGGACATATTGCTGCCTTGGCAGGATGGCCCAGCCATTCGAGGATGGTGGGACGGACATTGCGATATACGCCTGAAGCAACGAAGGTTCCATGCCATAGGGTGGTGAACAAAGAGGGACGTACTGCACCGGGGTGGAGCCAACAGCGTTCGTTGTTAGAGGCTGAGGGTGTGAACTTCAAGAATAACGGCCATGTGGACATGCAGCGGCACCTTTGGGAACCGGAAGTGGAATAAAGAAGAATAAAAGAGAATAAAGAAGAGAAAAGCATTTGCCTTATGAAATATTCGAAATTGACTATTGCTGGAGTTCCGAAGTCTTTTAAAATATGGAATGTAGTGGATTATGTTCAAGATTTGCCAGAGGATACCAATCCGGATGATGTGCAGTATGATTTTTATTCGTTAGAGTGTGACGAGGAGAAAGGGGAGGAGGCTTGTGTGCTGTTCAAGTACGATGAGTCGGCCACTGGTGTTTATGTTACTCACACCCCACATCTGCAGACTCTATCCCTTGAGTTGTCTCCTTGGGCTGTAGAGACTGATGTGCTGTTGTATGCATTGTTCGTGAATGCGTTTCTTGCTAGGCATAAAAGGGCACGGCTTTATGACAAATATGCTCCGCTAAAGAGTCTGACTGATGACGATGTTCAGAAAATGATAGAGGAGCGAAAGAAATATCTTAAGCGACTTCTCACCACGAAGGATGGCTTTACGATGGAAGGGATTAACGCAGACTTTACGCTCACGGTGGCCCATCTCAAGCCTGCCGCATCAGTGGACATTCAGATGCAAGAGTTGCAACAACAGTTTGTGAAAATGCAGTGGGAGTTTGAGTAACTCCCATTTTTTCATCTAATCCCACCATCCAAAGAGTTTGTATTCTCTAATCATATGATACAGGTGCAGTGCCTTTTGCTGGCGGAGGCTTATAAGCATGAATCGGATTCCTTCTTTTCTTTGTCATAACTCTATTACTTTATATGGTTCGACTCTCTACTCTTAAGTATGGAAAAAGGAGAAATGTTACATGGGAAATGAAGAAATTTTCATTTTTTTGATAAGATTTGTGGAAAAATGACTATCTTTACAACGGAATTACTAAAAACTTAAGGATATGAAGAAGATACTGTTTGTAATTGGGTCGTTGAGGGCGAAGTCGTTTAATCGACAAGTGGCTGACGTGGCAAAGGAGATGATCGGCAATCGTGCGGAGGTGCAGGAACTGGATTACAGCGATCTGCCGTTGCTGAATCAGGATATCGAGCAGCCTGAGCCTGCGGCTGTGGCTCGTATTCGTAAGACCGTT
>JAEEGL012046992.1_pt1 | contig 18441 bp, 15 predicted proteins | sample 9134231 | NCBI WGS metagenome assembly JAEEGL01 (sample SAMN16246548, study PRJNA631951) | gut metagenome | biome: gut microbiome; feature: rumen; material: fiber-attached | host: Bos | place: Iran: Karaj | collected 2018-10 | reverse complement strand
TGCGCTTGTCTCACGCGCAAGTCCCAGCACGGAAAGGCAGTCGGGGCGGTTGTTCGTGATCTCGAACTCCACGCTTATATCGTCAAGACCTACGGCTTTGAGAACATCGTCACCGGGCTTCATTCTGTCAAAATCGGGGTCGTCGTTGAGGACGAGAACTCCGTCGGGGGAAGAATAGGGGAAATCGGCATTGTCCATGCCCAGCTCATTGAACGAGCAGAACATACCGCAGCTCTCCGCGCCACGGAGCTTGCCCTTCTTGATCTTCACGGTGCTGCCGTGCTCACGGTCGATGACCGTACCGCCGTCGAGGACTACGGGGATATAAGCGCCTTCGGTCACGTTGGTAGCCGCTGTGACTATCTGTATCGGTGCGGCCTGTCCCACGTCCACCTGGCATATCCAGAGCTTGTCGCTGTCTTCATGCTTCTTTATTTCAAGCACCTTTCCGACAACGACCTTATCCACTTCGCCGCGCATTTCATGATAGGTCTCGACTTTCGAGCCGCTCATGGTGATACCCGCAACGAAATCCTTTATCGGCATATCGGCTTTGACATAATCATTAAGCCATTTCATCGAAAGATTCATAATTGTACTCCAACTTTTGATTTGATGTATCTGTATGAAACAGCTTCGGCGGCGGGCACTGCCCGCTCATTGAGCCATTTCATTGAAAGATTCATATATTTTCAACCTCTGTATTGCTTTTCTGTTATCAGCCGCGGAGCCCGCGGCGCCGAACCGTCCCGAAGATCATGTGAACGGGCGGGTCACTGCCTCGCAGCCGCTATCCTCTGCTTCGGACAGGTCATCAGCAACGGAACTGCGACAGGAAACGCGCATCGTTCTCGTAGAGCAGTCTCATATCGTCGATGTTGTATCTCATCATAGCGATACGCTCGAGACCGATACCGAACGCGAAGCCGCTGTATTCGTCGGGATCGATGCCGCAGTTCTTAAGTACCTGCGGGTGTACGACACCGGAGCCGAGCATCTCTATCCAGCCTTCGCCCTTGCAGAGCGAGCAGCCTTTGCCGCCGCATTTGAAGCACGAAAGATCGACTTCGGCCGACGGTTCCGTGTAGGGGAAGTGGTGCGGACGGAAGCGCAGCTTAACATCGTTTCCGTACAGGCTCTTCGCGAAATTCTCGAGAGTGCCTTTCAGGTCTCCGAAAGTTATGTTCTTATCGATAACAAGGCCCTCGCACTGATGGAATATCGGCGAATGTGTGCCGTCCACGGCATCGGGACGGTAAACGCGTCCGGGGCTGATTATCGCTATCGGAGGCTTCTCCTTGAGCATCGTGCGGATCTGCACGGAGGAGGTCTGCGTTCTCAGCAGGGTAGTATCCGATATATAAAAGGTATCGCTCTTTTCGCGGGCGGGGTGGCCCTCGTCGGTATTGAGCATATCGAAGACGTATTTCACTTCCTCGACCTCGGGGCCGTCTACTACGGTGTAGCCCATTCCGCGGAATATGGCTTTAAGGTCGTCAAGCACAATGTTGAGAGGGTGACGGACGCCTATGGAGCGCTTTTTGCCGGGCATTGTGACATCGACCGCTTCGGTCTTCAGTCTCTGCTCGGTGATAGCTGCTCTGAGCGCGGAAGCCTTCTCGTTTATGGCATTTTCGAGAGCGGTTCTCACGTCGTTTGCAAGCTGACCCATGACCGGGCGCTCCTCTGCGGAAAGCTGACCCATCTGCTTCAATATTGCAGTGAGCTCGCCCTTCTTGCCGAGGAATTTCACACGCAGGTCATCAAGCGCTTTTGTATCGCTGAGCGCCGCTATTTCTGCGGAAGCCTGCTCTTTTATTTTCTGAAGCTGTTCTTTCATCATTTTGCGGAAATGCTCCTTTTATAATTACGGCCGCCTTGGGAAAGGCGGGATAAGACGGGAATAATAGATTCTTGCAGCTGCGGGTGCCATGTCAGTTCGCCGCAGCGGAATAAAACGGCTGCGAGGCAGCTGCTTGTCCGTAAGGCTGTTGTAACATACGGATTGGGAGCGGCGGCCCGCCGCTGGCACCCCCTACCGGAATCGAACCGATAACTAACCCTTAGGAGGGGTTTGTTATATCCATTTAACTAAGGAGGCATATTAATATAACGGCTGCGAGGCGGAAATAGTGAATAGTTGTGGTGCCCGCTGCGCGGACTATCCTGAATTTTGTACACTGCTATACAATATCGTTACTATTATACTACTTTTTTTTGCAAATTACAAGAGCAAATCAAAACTTTTTTAAAAAAGACTGAATAAAATTCGGGAAAAAATCATAAAATTTTTGTGAAAGTATTGACAATAAGCCGAAAATGGTGTATAATGCGGATAGTGTAAGACCGGGTTGACAAACTCGGTCTTAATATTTTGTGCGGGTGACCGCAGAAAAGGGGGCGTCTCATACGGCAAAAAAGGACAACAGCATCGAAGAGCGGGCAAAAGCCGCCGTCATGCCGGTGATCGAGAAGAACGGACTCGTGCTGTGGGACGTGTGCTTCGAAAAAGAAGGCGCGATGTGGTACCTGAGGGTGCTGGTCGATAAGGAAGGCGGGCTCGACAGCGATGAATGCGAGCTCATATCCAAACCCATAAACGAGATACTCGACAAGCAGGAACTCATAAAAAGCGTCGATATACTTGAGGTCGGGTCTCCGGGACTTACCAAGAAGCTCCGCAAGCCCGAACATTTCAGAGCCTGCATGGGCGAACCCATACGCGTCACAAGGCGCGGCCCCAAAGGAAAGGAATACAGCGTTTACGGCATTCTCGCGGCTTACGATGAGGAAAAAGGCACGATAACGCTTGAAGACAAAAACGAAAAAACAGAGCTCGTCATTTCCGAGTGCGTGAAGATCAACTCGGATCTGTGAGCCGACAGGAGGAATACGGAAAAATGACCAAGGGAAATAAGCCGTCAACAGAGAAAATAATGGAAGTTCTTCCTCTTCTCGCCAAGGAAAAAGGCATAAGCGAGGAGATACTGATAGAAAAGATAGAGACCGCGCTCAAGGCGGCACTCAAGAAGGACTACCCGAACAGCGAGAACATAGTCTTCGATGTGGATATCACAAAGGGTAAGTTTGAAGTAGTGCTCCATAAGCTGATCGTTGAGGAAGTCGAAGATCCTGCCAACGAGATCACGCTTGAAGAAGCAAAGAAATACGGTTCAAGACTGAAGCTCGGGGATATGTGCCCCATAAAGATAGATACAAAGGCATTCGGAAGAATAGCCGCCCAGACCGCAAAGCAGGTCATAAAGCAGGGCATCAAGGAAGTAGAGAGAGAGCAGCTCGTTGAGCGCTTCGGAAGCCTCCAGAACTCCGCGATATCCGCTGAGGTGAAGAAGGTGGAGACCGATTCCCTCAATGCGATAGTGAGCGTGAACGGCACCGAAGTCATGCTGTTCAGAGGCGACCAGATACCGGGCGAAACGCTCCGTGAGGGCGATATCGTAAAAGTGTTCGTTTCCGGCGTGTCCTCCGCGGACAGAAGACCGACCCTGCGCGTGTCGAGAATACACCGTGAGCTGATCAGAAAGCTTTTTGAGCTGGAAGTACCGGAGATAGAGGACGGCACCGTCGAGATAAAGGCGATAAGCCGTGAGGCAGGCTCCAGAAGCAAGATCGCGGTCATCAGCAACGACGAGAACGTGGACGCTCTGGGCGCTTGCATCGGACCGCAGAGATCGCGTATAACGAGAATATGCGAGGAGCTGCGCGGCGAGAAGATCGACGTGGTCAAGTACAGCGATGACCCGAAGGAATTCATCACTCAGGCGCTCAAACCCGCGACTGTTCTCAGCGTGGATATCCCCGATGAGGAGATAAAGGCCTGTGAGGTAGTGGTACCCGACAACCAGCTTTCGCTGGCGATAGGAAATAAGGGTCAGAACGCCAAGCTGGCCGCAAAGCTGACGAACTTCAAGATAGATATAAAGCCCGAGAGCGGATTCTTTGAGGGCAAGAGCGAAACGGAGCAGTAATGGGACAGAACATACCGCTGAGAAAATGCCTCGGGTGCGGAGAGATGCTCGGAAAAAAGGGGCTGCTGCGCATAGTGAGGTCAAAGGAAGGCGAGATATCCCTCGACCCGACGGGCAAAAAGTCGGGAAGAGGCGCATATATCTGTAACAGCAGGGAATGTTTCGGGCAGGCGGTGAAGAAGCGAAGCCTCGAAAGGGCGCTGAAATGCCGGATACCCGATGAGATATATGAAGGACTGAAGGAGCGGATAGAAAATGAATAAGGCTCTTTCAACAATAGGGCTGTGCAGACGCGCGGGAAAGCTGATATACGGCTTCGATGCGGTGGATGCGGAGCTAAAAAAGCCGGAAACGGCGGTGTGCGGAGTTCTGCTGGCGTCGGACCTTTCGGAAAAATCCAAGAAGGAAGCGCGGTTCATAGCCGCAAAGAAAGATATCGAAGTCACAGAGCTCGATGCGACGCTCGATGACATAAAAGGCGTGATAGGGAAGAGAACCGGCATAATCGCCGTTCTCGACCGCGGACTATACAATTCTGTAATCAATAATAATCGTGCATAAGGGGAAAGCGAATGGCAGCAAAAGAACTGAAATTCAAAATAAAAGATGCGGCAAAGGACCTCGATATTGACGCAGGCCGGATAATCGAGATCGTGAAGCAGTATACGGGCGCGGAGAAAAAGCCCTCCGCCTCCGTTACGGAGAGCGAACTCAATCTTGTGCTGGAGTGTGTTTCACAGGAAAACCAGGTAACGAGCTTTGACGCGTACTTCGCTATGGCTGAAAACAAAAAGCCCGAAAAGAAGCCGGAGCCGAAGAAGCCCGCTCCCGAAAAGGCAGAGAAGGCAGAAAAGCCCGAAAAGACCGAGAAGGCTGAAAAGACCGAAAAGGCGGAAAAGCCCGGGAAGGAAGAAAAGCCTGCCGGAACGGAGACTGCGGAGAAGCCTGAAAAGGCTCCCGCGGCAAAGCCCGAAAAGGAGCAGAAGGCTGCGGCAAAGGAGCCGGACAGAAAGCCCGCTCCGAAGCAGCCCGAGCCGAAGCCCGCGGCCGCGAAGCCTGAGCAGAGACCGGAGCAGAAGCTGGAACAGAAACCCGAACAGAAACCCGAACAGAAGGCTCCTGCAAAGCCTGCGCAGACCATATACGGCAAGCCCGACAAGCCTGCGCGTCCGAAAGAGAACAAGCCCGTTCCGCGTCCTGTTGAGGCAAAGGTCGATCTCAGCACAGTGAAGACCAACGAGCCGCCCAAGGCGAAGGTCAAGGGCGAGGCCGTACAGCGCGGAGAGCAGGTAACAAAGCGCGTCGATACCCGCGGCAGCTATGTCGATCTCGACAAGTACAATGAGCGCTATGAGAACATGGCTTCGCAGAAGCACGGCGACAATAAGCGTGACGACGGCTTCTCCGCCAAGAAGCAGAAGATAAACCAGAAGTCCCAGCAGAAGGGCGGAAAGTTCGGCGGCAAGAACCGCGAGACCGAAGCCCAGAAGCTCAAGCGTCTGGAGCTTGAGCGCGCGAGAAAACAGCAGCTCAGGGTGCAGATACCCGATGAGATCGTTGTATCCGAGCTTGCGCAGAGACTGAAGGTAACCGCGACCGAGGTCATCAAGAGACTTATGATGCTCGGTGAGATGTGCACGATAAATCAGGTGATAGACTTCGATACCGCGTCGCTCGTTGCCGAAGAGCTGGGCGCGAAGGTAGAGAAGGAAGTCGTAGTAACGATAGAGGAAAGACTGTTCGAGGAGTCCGAGGACAAGGCGGAAGACCTCAAGCCCCGCTCCCCCGTCGTTGTCGTTATGGGTCACGTCGATCACGGCAAGACCTCGCTGCTGGATAAGATACGCCATTCGTCCGTGGCAAGCGGCGAAGCGGGCGGCATCACGCAGCACATCGGCGCTTACAGAGTAAACGCCGGCGGCAAGGACATCACCTTCCTCGATACCCCCGGACATGAGGCATTCACCGCTATGCGTGCGCGCGGCGCTAACATGACGGATATCGCTATCCTCGTAGTCGCAGCGGACGACGGTATCATGCCGCAGACGATCGAAGCTATCAATCACGCGAAAGCCGCCGGTGTAAGCATCATCGTCGCTATCAACAAGATGGATAAAGAGGGTGCGAACCCCGAGAAGATAAAGCAGGCGCTCACCGAACATGACCTCGTTATCGAGGAATGGGGCGGCGACATCATCTGTGTTCCCGTATCCGCGAAGACCGGCGAAGGCATTGACACGCTGCTTGAAATGGTGAACCTCACTGCCGAAGTCCTCGACCTCAAGGCTAACCCCGACAGACTTGCAAAGGGCGCTGTCATCGAGGCAAGGCTCGACAAGGGCAAGGGTCCGGTAGCTACGCTGCTGGTACAGAACGGTACCCTGCATACCGGCGATATCATCATCGCGGGTACTTCCGTGGGTCATGTCCGCGTTATGCGCGACGACCGCGGCAAGACAGTCAAGGAAGCCGGTCCTTCCGTTCCCGTTGAGATCATGGGTCTGTCGGAAGTCCCCAGCGCAGGCGACAGCTTCGCGGTAGTAGAGGACGAGAAACTCGCCCGTGAGCTTGTCGAGAAGCGTAAGTTCGATGCCAAGGAAGAACAGTTCAAGATGTACCGCAAGGTAACTCTCGACAACCTGTTCTCGCAGATCGAAGAGGGCGAGATGAAGACCCTGCCGATCATCGTGAAGGCGGACGTTCAGGGTTCTGTGGAGGCTGTGAGACAGTCGCTTGAGAAACTCTCCAACAACGAAGTCCGCGTTCAGGTCATCCACGGCGGTGTAGGTGCCGTAAGCGAGAGCGATGTTATGCTTGCCAATGCTTCCAACGCGATAATCGTAGGCTTCAACGTAAGACCTCATCCCGACGCTGCGGAGAGCGCGAAGCGCGACGGCGTGGACATAAGACTTTACAGAATAATCTATGACGCAATAGAAGAGATAGAAGCCGCTATAAAGGGTATGCAGGCTCCGAAGTTCCGCGAGACCGACTGTGCGCGCATCGAAGTGCGTCAGGTCTACAAGATCACCGGCGTCGGCGTTGTTGCGGGCTGCTATGTCCTTTCGGGCAAGGTGGACAGAAAGTGCAGCATACGCATAGTGCGTGACGGCATAGTTATCGCGGACGATAAGATAGACGGTCTCCGCCGCTTCAAGGACGATGTCAAGGAAGTTGCGGAAGGCTATGAGTGCGGTATCTCCCTCGAAAAGTACACCGATATCAAGGAAGGCGATATCTTCGAGGCTTATACCGTAGAAGAGTACAGAGATTAAGCCCGGGGCTCTGCCCCGGATCCCTCTCTCCTTCACCCCCTCCCTCTTTCCGCAAGGGCGGATCGCTTCGCGGCTAAGGGAGAAAGGGTCTACGCTTTTTGTAACAGATGAGCGAATAGTACTGGCTTGTAACAGGCGCACTACCTACCCCCGCTGCAAGGCGAAGCGATTGGGTCCAGCATCATGCTGGCGCCGGCCGCGTAGGCCAAAAAACTCAAGCACAGCGACTAACTCTAAAAGAACTTATAATAATCTTTCTCGAGCGCGCAGCGCGGCGGCTCGAGCGAAGCGACCTCTAATAAAGGAGGCACAAATGGCAAATCACAATTTAAGCAGGCTGACGGAGGACGTGAAGCGCGAGCTTTCGGCGGCGCTGCCGGAGATAAAGGACAAACACGTAAGCGAAGAGATCGTTTCGATATCCCGTGTGGAGATAACGAGCGACCTTTCGTACTGCAAGATATATGTTTCGGTGCTCGGGAACGAGCACAAGACAGCTGAAGCGGTAAAGGCGCTGGAAAAGGCCGCGGGCTTCCTGGTGAGGAAGATAAACGCGCGGATAAAGATGCGCAAGATGCCGCGTCTTATATTCCTGCCGGACAATTCGCAGGAATACTACGAGAAGATAAGCAGGATACTCGATTCGCTGCCGCCTGCTGCAACCGGAGAAGACGGTGACGGCGAAGAACAGAAAGGCGAATGACAATGTCTGAAAAGATCGGAATGAGCGAAGCCGCCGACTTCATCAAAGCGCATGACGGCTTTCTGATAATATCCCACGCGAACCCCGACGGCGATACCCTCGGGTGTGCTTTTGCGCTGTGCAGAGCACTCCAGAAGCTGGGCAAGAAGGCGAAGAACATCTGCGCCGACGAGCTTTCGCACCGCTACGATTTCATGAAGAAGTCGGTGGAGAAGCAGGAATTCGTTCCCCAGACATACATCACCGTTGACGTCGCGGACAAAAAGCTGCTGGGAGACCTTGAAAAGACTTACGGTGATAAGATCGACCTCGCGATAGATCACCACGTTTCCCATGTCGATTTCGCCGAAAAGCTCGTGCTTGAGCCCCACGCCGCCGCTGCCGCACAGACAGTGTACAAGCTGATAATGGAGCTGGGCGGTGCAGAGCTGATCGATGAGAAGATCGCCGCCTGCCTCTATACGGGCATTTCAACGGATTCGGGCTGCTTCAGATATTCCTGCGCCACCTCGGAGACCCACCGCATCGCGGCGGAGCTGCTGGAATACGATTTCGACCACTCGGCGCTGGATTTCGTGTTCTTTGACCTGAAAACAAAAGCTCGGATAGTGCTTGAAGAGAAGATATATCACGATATGGAGTTCTACTGCGGCGGCAAGTGCGCGCTGGTAACGCTGACAAAGGAAGAACTCGCGACAGTGGACAGCGAGGACAGCAACGGTCTCTCGGCCATACCGCGTATGATAGAGGGCGTTGAAGTCGGCGTAGTCATAAAGCAGCGCGGAAACGGCAGCTGGAAGGCTTCGCTGCGCTCAAATTCCACCGTGGACGTACAGGCTGTCTGCTCGAAATTCGGCGGCGGCGGGCATGAGAAGGCCGCGGGCTGCTCTTTCGGCAATATGGCGCTGGAAGATATAAAGAAAGCATTAACAGATGAGATCGGAAAGGTGCTGGAATGAACGGAGTCATCTGCATTTACAAAGAAAAGGGATATACCTCTTTCGACATAGTGGCGATAATGAGGAGATTCTGCGGTACAAAGAAAATAGGTCACGGCGGGACTCTCGATCCAATGGCGGAGGGGGTCCTTCCGATTTTTGTGGGGACAGCGACGAAAGCCGTTGATTACTGCCCCGACAATACAAAAGAATACCGTGCGGAGATGCGCTTCGGCGTCACCACCGATACACAGGACTTTACCGGTAAGATACTCGCGACCGATGACACGCCTGTTTCTGCGAATATGCAGTATATGCTGAAAAGCAAGTTCACCGGCGATCTGATGCAGACACCGCCGATGTACAGCGCGGTGCAGGTGGACGGCCAGCGGCTCTATGAGCTGGCTCGCAAGGGCATCGAGATAGAGCGCGAACCCCGGGCGATAAAGATATACAACCTCGAATTCGAGAAATTCGAGAACAATATGGCAACAATGCTGGTCACCTGCTCAAAGGGTACCTATATAAGGACCCTCATACACGATATGGGCGCGGAGGTCGGCACCGGCGCGATAATGACAAGCCTTGTAAGGACCCGTTCGGGCAATTTCACCCTGCGGGACTGCTACCGGCTGTCGGAGATACGCGAGGAGCTTGAGATAGGCGGAAGAGATGCCGTCGAGAAGATGCTCATGCCGCTGGACATCGTGTTCAATGCCCTGCCTGCCGCGAGACTCAACGAAAAGCAGACGGGTATGCTGAAAAACGGCGTAGTCCTCGATATCAGCCGCGTCAGCCTTGACCGCGACGACGGTCCGTTCCGCATACTGAGTTCCGACGGCGAGGTCATCGCTATCGGCAACCGCGGTGTGGATAATGATCTTGCCGTGATACAGCGCTTCTTCGGAGCTCCCCCCAAGAAGGAAAAGGCTCCCGAAATAGACCCCGCCTCCCCCGAGGCGCGTTTGAAAAGCATCGATACACTGAAAGGCGTGAAGCTGTGATGGACGGTAAGGCAAAAACAGCTGCGGCTCTCGGCTTCTTCGACGGTATGCATATCGGTCATGCCGCAGTTATTTCGGCGGCTTGCCGGGCAGCGGAGAGATACGGCTTCACACCCGCGGCATTCATGATACGCGAGGCTGCTCTGCCGAAATTCGGCGGCCGCACCGATGTATTCATGACCACCTATGAGGACAAGGTGGCGCTGCTGGAGCGGCATTTCGGCATTAATTACATCTACGCGCCGTATTTTGAGGATATACGCGGATTGTCGCCGGAGGAGTTCTTCGAGCGCGTCCTGAAAGATATAATGAACATCGGATATGTGTGCTGCGGCGAGGATTTCCGCTTCGGAAAGGACGGCGCCGGAAACGCGGAACTGCTCCGGGAGCTGTGCGGCAGAAGCGGCATAGCGTTCGAGATAGTGCCGCCGGTGCGCATAAACGACGAGACAGTCAGCTCCACGATGCTGCGCGCCATGATACGCGAGGGCAGAGTAGCGGAGGCCGACAGCCTTATGCTGCGCCCTGTGTCGTATATAGCAACGGTCACGAAGGGCAGGCAGCTCGGGCGGACGATAGGCTTCCCGACAATGAATCAGGTGATACCGGACAATGCCGTGCGCGCAAAGCGGGGAGTTTACGCGAGCCGCGTCATGCTTGACGGCGCAAGATACCCCGCGATAACGAACATCGGCGTCAAGCCGACGGTGAAATCCGACGACACGGAGAATATGGAAACGCATCTTATCGGGTTTGACGGAGACCTTTACGGGTTGAAAGTAAGGGTTTGCCTGCTGGACTATATCCGTGACGAGCGGAAATTCGGCAGTCTGGAGGAGCTGAAAGCGCAGCTCATCTCCGACAGGAACACTTCCATATCAATATTTAACGAACGCTTAAAAGCACTTTCATAATATTTTCATACAGTTTACACTTTCACAATGTAATATAAACCAGAAAGCTCTGAAATTCAGAAGCGGAGCGCTTGAAGTTTCCGGGGAGAGTTCTCACGGTCTCAGGCGCAGGCGACAAAAACAAGGAGGACACTGACAGATGATAGAAGTCAGGAATCTGACGAAGAGCTACGGCGGCAAAAAAGCCGTGAACAACATATCATTCACTGCCGAAGACGGGCAGGTGCTGGGATTTCTGGGACCGAACGGCGCCGGGAAATCCACAACAATGAACATACTGACGGGCTATATTTCCTCGAATGAGGGTCAGGCGTTCATCAACGGCGTTGACATACTTGAAGACCCGATAAAGGCGAAGAGCTTCATCGGATATCTGCCGGAGCAGCCTCCGCTGTACTTTGACATGACTGTGGACGAGTATCTGAGCTTCGTTTACGGCCTTAAAAAATGCAAACTGCCGAAGAAGTCGCATCTCAACGAGATATGCGAGATAGTCAAGCTCACGGACGTGCGCAAGCGCCTGATAAAGAACCTTTCCAAGGGCTACAAGCAGCGTGTGGGCTTTGCGCAGGCTCTGGTGGGCAACCCGAAAGTTCTTATACTTGACGAACCGACGGTCGGACTCGACCCGAAGCAGATAATCGAGATACGCACGCTCATAAAGCGGCTCGGCAGGAATCACACCGTGATACTTTCCTCACATATCCTGCCGGAAGTTCAGGCTGTATGCGACAAGATAGTCGTTATCAACAAGGGCAGGATAGTTGCCAACGGCAACTCCGACACCCTGGCGCGCACGCTTTCAGCAGACCACAAGCTGATCATGCACATCGAGGGCAGCAGCGACGAGGTCAAGAAGCTGCTCACGTCGATAAGCGACGTTGAGCGTGTATTCGTGGGCAGACAGGTGGACGAGCGCGTATGGGAATACCATATCGAGGCAAAGGAGAACGCGGATATCCGCCGCGATATCTTCAAAAAGCTCGCTTCCCGCAGCTATCCCATTCTTATGATGAAATCCAATGAACTCTCGCTGGAAGAGATATTCCTGAAACTTACGACCGGCGACGAATACGGCGGCGCGGAAAAGATCGAGGACAAACTTGACGCGCTCGGAAAGGCAGGTGAGGACAAGTGACGGCAATACTTAAACGCGAGCTTTCCGCGTACTTCAAATCACCTATCGGCTATGTCTTCATAGCCGTGTCGTTCCTGTTCTCCGGCGCGTTCTTCTGGTTATTCGCGCTCAGCGTGGGCAGTACGGACGTTTCCTTCGTATTTCTCGGAATGTTCTATGTTTATATGATCTTCGTTCCCGTGCTGACGATGCGTCTTATGGCGGACGAGAACAAGCTCAAGACCGATCAGCTCCTGCTGACCGCACCGCTGGGGCTTATGCGCCTTGTTACGGGCAAGTTCCTCTCGGCATACATCGTATTCCTTATCGGTGACCTCGTAATGCTGACCTACGGCATAGTGCTCAGCTTTGTGGCGACAGTCAACTGGGTGCTGCTGTTCGGCAACTTCGTGGCTCTCGCACTCATGGGCGCGGTGTTCGTAGCTTCGGGGCTCTTCGTTTCCAGCCTAACAGAGAGCCAGATGGTGGCGGCCATAGGCTCGATAGCCCTCAATGTTGCGCTGGCGCTGATAAATGTGATAGCCTCCGTTATCCCCGTGAAGCTCATCTCCGATATTCTGAAAACACTTTCCGTCTTTGACAGATACAATGAGTTCACCACCGGCATATTCAGTCTCAACGGCGTCATATTCTTCCTGAGCATGGCATTCATCTTCCTGTTCCTTACGGTAAGAGTGCTCGAACGCCGCCGCTGGGCATGACCGCGGAGCTGACGCGCTTTGGCCGGCTGCGCCCGGATCGCTTTTCAAAACTTTTTATTGCTTCGCTTATAAATTCCAGATAACTGCCTTTCGCGGCAGATAATTTGCAGGAGTATAGATATATGTCTGAAAATGAAGATATCAAGATAGAAGATACAGCAGAAAACACTGCGGAAGAAACGCCCGCCGCGGCTCCGGAGCCGGAAAAGCCCGCAAAGGCCGGCAAAAATCTCTTCCGCAGCAGAAAGTTCAGGTACGGCTCCCTTTCCGTCATATTCACAGTGATTTGTATAGCGGCAGTCGTGCTTGTGAACGTGATACTCAACCTTGTGCTCGACCGCTTCAATGTACAGGCCGACCTCACAGCCAACAAGGTGTTCACCCTCTCCGGACAGACCGAAGATTACGTCCGCGGCATAAACGACGATATGATAATATATGTCACTGCCGATAAGGACAGTATGAAGAGCTCCGGCGAAACGCTCTATGAACAGATCGTCGAGTTCCTCGACAAAATGGAAGCGATGAATTCCCGCATCAGCGTGAAATACGTCAATCTGCTCACAGACCCCGATTTCTCAAAGAGCTTCACCGAAACGCTCTCGAATTATCAGGTGATCGTCAAGAGCGGCAAGACCAGCAGATACCGCATACTCACCATAAGCGAGTTCATGCGCTTCACCCTCAACGACGGCAACACATATTCGTACAGCGAGGCTATGATGTATGTCAACTACGGCGGCTATTCCGTCACAGACTATACCTCAAACGCCGAGGAACAGCTCGTTTCCGCGATGATGTTCGTTTCGCAGGAAGACCCCACCGTCGTTACATTCCTTACAGGCTATAACGAGGCCGACCATTCGACTCTCGACAAGATACTCACAGACAACGCTTACGTTACGCAGACAGCCGAGATAGACAAGATACAGGCAGTTCCCGAAGACACCGATATACTTGTTATCTACGCGCCCCGTGACGATTACAGCCTTGATGCCGTCACCAAGGTGGACGAGTGGCTTGCCAACGGCGGAAACTACGGCAAGAACATGATATATGTTGCGACACCCGATGCCGCGGATACTCCCAACCTCGACGAGTACCTCGCCGAGTGGGGACTTGCGGTGGAAAAGGGCTACATCCTCCAGGAAGACACGAATTACGCGTACTACACAGGCTCGACGCTCGCGCTGATGCAGGATCTGAAGCTCAACGAGGAATCCGACTATTACAAGGCTATGAAGATAGCGGCGGGTTCGTCATTCATCGGATACTATGTGCGCCCCGTAACAAAGCTCTGGGACGAAAAGAGCAATATGGCCAATACGGTCGTGGCAAGCGCGCAGGGCGACAAGTGCCGCATATTCCCGTTCACTGCGGACGAGAACTGGGATCCCTCGCAGGAAGAACAGAAGGCTTACGATGTTATCGTTGAGGCTTCAAAGGTCCGCTTTGACGGCTCGACTCCGATATACAGCAAAGTCATAGTCTGCGGCAGCGAGCTGCTGTTCAATCAGAACTTCACCTCGGCGTCCAACTACAGCAACGGTGAAGTGGCGCTGGCGCTGTTCGACGCGAACACCGAGAAGAAAGATTCGTCGATAAAGATAGTCGAGAAGTCCTTCAAGGCCGAGACTTATCAGCTTGACGCGGCGGCGCAGATCACAATAGGCATCATATTTGCGGTCGCGATACCGATAATCATTATAATTGTCGGTATAATAGTCTGGGCAAAGCGCCGGAGACTTTAATATATCAGCGCCCGGATGGGTGCGGGGACGATCGGAAAGCCCCCGCAGGGAGATAGTTTATGAGCAAGAACAAACAGATACTGATATGGTCGCTGGTGGGCGTAGCGGTGCTTGGCGCGGTGACGGCCGTGCTGCTGCTTACGGCTCCGCCGAAGGACAACACCGGCACCGGGGGAACGGACAGTTCCGCAGCCGCCGGTGCTGTCGAGGACAGCAGGCTTATGCTCTGCGAACGCGGCAGGAATGACATAGCGTCCGTCAGCGTCACCAACAAGGACGACAAATATACTCTGACACCCACGTCAGACAAAGACGACAAAGGTTATTTCCTGTGGACTATAACCGATATTGCTTCTGCGCCGCTGGACACTGCGTCGCTGGGTAATGCAGCCGAAGCCGCAGGCACCTTTGAGGCGAAGGAATTCGTCGAGGAGATCGCAGACAGCTCGATGCTCGATAAATACGGGCTCACAGAACCCCGTGCCACAGTGACAGCTAAGTTCGCCGACGGAGCTGAGTTCTCTTTCAGGCTGGGTGACGATGTGCCTAGCTCTTCGGGCTCGCTTTATATGACAGCCGACGGGAAGAACGTCTACACCTGCTCGAAGTCATATTACAGCACATTCTTCGGCAACAGATACAGCTTCGTGCAGCTTAACGCCATACCCGACTATGAGCAGGCCACGGAGCAGATACTCAATATGAACATCGAGCGCGCGGACTTTGAAAAGCCTCTCTCCATTGAGGTCATCGAACCGGGTGACGACGATGACATACAGGTCTACACCTACCGTCTTACAAGCCCTTACTACGCATATATGGATCTGACGAACGCGCCGACGTTCCTTTACAGCCTGTTCGGGCTTAAAGCCGCAGCCTGCGAGATCGTGGGGCTTAATGACGAGATACGCGAAGCCGCGGGTCTGAACGCCCCCGTCTGCAAAGTGGATATAACGACCAATATGCGTGACTATTCGCTGACGATAGGTGCCCCGATATATACAAAGCAGACCGCCGAGGACGGCACCGAGACTTCGAAGATAACAGGCTTCTACGGCGTTTCGGGTGATTATCCGGATATTCTGTACAGCTTCACGGCCAGCGACCTTGAAGTGCTGACGATAAAGCCGGAGACACTTATTTCCAGACTGTTCCTGATGCCTTACATCTATTCGCTGAGCTCTGTGCGCTATACCGAGCCCTCCGGAAAAGATATCACCCTCGGCATAGAGACCATAAAGGCGGCCGAGGAAGGTGCCGAGGACGTCCACAATTACACACTCAACGGCGAGCCTACACCCGAGGAGCCTCTGAAGAACCTCTACCAGTTCATGATCTCGGCTGCGGGCGAAGAGCTTTACTTCGACGAGGACCGCGGCGAGCAGCTGGCGGAGATAGTCTACACCTACAATGACCCGACGGCGGGCATGAACGGCCGGGATATCGTGACATTCTATGCCTCGAACACCGACCGCAAGGTGATAATCGCGCTGAACGGCTCGAATCTGTTCAAGACCCGTCAGATGTATGTGACACAGCTCATCTCCAATGTTGACAACTTCCTGAACGGCAGGGAGATCATAGAGACGTATTGAACCAACGTCTGATAATGCTTTTCCGGATATCTGCAAAAAAATTGCGGATGTCCGGAAAATTTTTTTCAAAATAGTATTGACAAACAAATAACTTTGTGATAATATTACATTAAACCGTTGATGCGGAGATAAAGGTGAAACATGACTCAACAGAGAGTCCGGGCAGGTGAGAGCCGGACGTGACACAGTTCATCAAATGGCCCGCAGAGGGCGCAGTCGGAATAAAGGCGGAAGCCTCCGGGGAAACTGCGACGTAATGATATGCGTTAGTTATCGGGGATATGCTTGTATCCTGCAAAGGGCGCGGTCTACAGTACCGCGAATCAAGGTGGCACCGCGAGTATAATGCTCGTCCTTGACTTTTGTTAAAGTCGGGGACGGGCTTTTTTGATACAGAAACATACCGTCACGACACAAGCAGGCAGACTATCAGAAAAGAAAGGCGGCAAACAAAATGTATGAATTCTATCCGGACATCGGTACGGTACGCGCTTACGCCGAAGAGGGAAAATATGACGTTATCCCCGTGAGCTGCGGTATTCTCTCCGATATGTTCACTCCCATGCGGGTGCTCTCGATCCTGAAAAACGTATCGACTCACTGCTATATGCTGGAGTCCGCGTCGGCCAGTGCAGAGTGGGGACGCTACACGTTCCTCGGTTTCGACCCGAAGACGGACATCACCTGCGTTGACGGCGAAATGCGGGTCGGGGAGCTCACATTCCCTACGGACGACCCGGCAAAGGTGCTGCGCGAACTGCTGGGCAAGTACCGCAGCCCCAAGCTCGACGGACTTCCGCCGTTCACAGGCGGACTCGTGGGATACTTCTCCTTCGATTTCCTGAATTACGCCGAGCCTTCCATAAAGACGGAAACAGATGACAGCGAGCACTTCAAGGACGTTGATCTGATGCTCTTCGACAAGGTCATAGCTTTTGACAATGTGCTCCACAAGATGATACTGATCGCGAACATCAGGCTGAACGAGGACATCGTGACCGGGTACAACCGGGCAAAGCGGGAGATCACAGATATGATAAACCTGATCCAGAACGGTGAACGCAGACGTGAACCCGCCGGAAGGATCACCGGTGAAATAACTCCGCTGTTCGACAAGGAGACCTACTGCGGAATGGTCGAAAAGGCCAAGCACTACATAAAAGAGGGCGACATATTCCAGATCGTCCTGTCCAACAGGCTCTCGGCACCGTTCGAGGGCAGCCTCCTCGGAACATACCGGGTACTGCGGACGATAAATCCTTCGCCTTATATGTTCTACTTCTCCGGCACAGACGTTGAAGTGGCGGGAGCCTCGCCGGAAACTCTGGTGAAGCTCGAAAACGGCGTGCTGCACACGTTCCCGCTTGCCGGCACGCGTCCGAGGGGCAGGACTCCCGAAGAGGATGCGGCTCTCGAAAAAGAGCTTCTTTCAGACGAAAAGGAGCTTGCCGAGCATAATATGCTGGTTGACCTCGGGCGCAACGATCTCGGCAGGATAAGCAGATTCGGCACGGTCGAGGTCGAGAAGCTCCACTCGATAGAGCGCTTCTCCCATGTCATGCACATCGGCTCCACCGTGCGCGGCATAATACGGGAGGACAAGGATGCCATAGACGCGGTGAACGCGGTACTTCCGGCGGGTACACTCTCCGGAGCTCCGAAGATACGCGCGTGCAGGCTTATTAATGAGCTGGAGAACAACAAGCGCGGCATCTACGGCGGAGCGATAGGCTACGCGGCCTTCAACGGCGACCTTGATACCTGCATAGCGATAAGGATAGCCTACAAGAAGAACGGCAAGGTGTTTGTAAGGAGCGGCGCCGGCATAGTGGCGGACTCCGTTCCCGAGAACGAGTACAACGAGTGCATCAACAAGGCAAAGGCCGTGATGAACGCGCTTGCAAAGGCGGGTGAGCTTGAGGAATGATACTTCTGATAGACAACTACGACAGCTTTTCGTACAATCTGTACCAGTTCGTGGGCGAGATAGACCCGGACATAAAGGTGATACGCAACGATGAGATGACAGTGGAAGAGATAATAGCGCTGAACCCCTCCCGCATCATCATCTCTCCCGGTCCCGGCAGACCCGAGGACGCGGGCTGTATAACAGAAGCGGCGCGCACGGCCGGCAAGAAGATACCGACGCTCGGTGTGTGCCTCGGACATCAGGCGATATGCGCGGCGTTCGGAGCCACGATAACCTACGCGAAGCGTCTCATGCACGGCAAGCAGTCCGAAGTGGTATTCGACCGCACCTGTCCGCTGTTCGCGGGACTTCCCGAACGGGCTCCAGTGGCCCGGTATCATTCTCTGGCTGCCGACGAGTCCACGCTCCCGAAAGAGCTCCTCGTCACAGCCCGTACCGACGACGGCGAGATAATGGCCGTCGCTCATACCGACTACCCGATCTACGGCGTCCAGTTCCACCCC
>JAEEGL011921876.1_pt1 | contig 18441 bp, 17 predicted proteins | sample 9134231 | NCBI WGS metagenome assembly JAEEGL01 (sample SAMN16246548, study PRJNA631951) | gut metagenome | biome: gut microbiome; feature: rumen; material: fiber-attached | host: Bos | place: Iran: Karaj | collected 2018-10 | reverse complement strand
TTTCAGGTTTCTTCCAATCACGTTGCTCATAGTTCCTTTTATTCTGATTGTAAAATCTGTGGCAAATTTAGCAATAATATTTCAAACAAACAAATTTTTGCCACGTATTTTTATTATTTTTTGCAGATGAGGTAATTCAACTTTCGCAAGTTGTAGGAGTTAAGGAGTTAAAGGAGTTCTGGAGTTAAGACAATACTTCGTAACACGTAAAACTCCAAATAGCAAAAGTGACAATGACAAAGTGACAAAGTGACATTAAGCACTTTCCAAGATACAGGAAAAGGGTTGAGTAGATATGTTACAATAATTATATATTATAATATATAATTATTGTAATAATAATTTGGCATGTTGCAGGTGTGCCGGGCGTGAGCAACTTCAAGGGCGAAAACGACCTAAATGTCACTTTGTCACTTTGTCATTGTCACTAAGTGCTTACGGCGCGTGCCAGGCGTTGAAAGACGCTGATTGCGAATTCAGCGTGTTCTTGCTGAAAAACGGGGGAAATCGGGGGGTGAAATTTGGTGGTGCAGGAAAAATGCCGTAACTTTGCAACGTGAAATGAAAAACAGCGCGACTGGCGGAAATTACTTAGCGACTGAGGTGCACCACGCAATGAGTAAACGGCGTCAGCAGTTGGGAAAACACAGCGGGAGGCGGTCACCCGATGCAGATGGCCGCAAAGATTCTAAAACCACGAAAAACACACAAAAAAGTATTATGGCAAAGTACAGACTTTACAAGAACAAGAACGTGAAGAGCACGGGCTACAACAAGTATTACGCGAAGAAGGCCGCTGGCAAGCTCATCGACATGGACGGACTGGTGCAGCACATGGCAGGTCACAACTCACCCTACTCGAAGGGTCTGCTGAAGGGCATCGTCACCGACATGGTGGAGTGCATCCGCGAGCTGGCCTACGAGGGCAACCAGGTGAAGATTGACAACCTGGGCATCTTCCAGGTGTCGCTCAAGTCGAAGGGTGTGGCGAACCCGAATGACTTCAACGCAGCCACCGATATTACGTCGAAGTGGCAGGTGCGCCCCACGGGCGACGGTGCCGGCAAGAAGATCGGCGTGACGCGAGCAGGCGGTGCCGAAATCCACTGGGAGGAGGACAATAATTACGCGTCTCCCCGTACCCCTGATGACGGAGATTAATCCTAAAACGACCACAGATTTAGGGGATTAAACGGATTTTTTTAACCACGGATTTTTTAAACCACGGATTTTTAAGAAAAAAAAGAAATTGTGGTAAGAAAAAATGGAATTAGCGTATGACGAAGCAAAGGATTATCGAGTTGGCGGTGAAGATGATAGTAGCCGCGCTCACGGCGTTCCTGACGGCGATTACGACGACGAGTTGTATGGGACGAGGACCGTTCTGAATGAAGAATTTCTACGCCCCTGGCCCCCTCTAATCTTAGAGGGGGATTTTTTTGTACCTACATCTAAGGGGATTTTTTCATTTTTTTTAAGCCGGAAAAATTGGAGATTACATAAAAAGTTCATAAATTTGCAGAATGATATACGTTGAACTGCCAAAGACGGGTCGGAGAAGGGAACTCTCGTTCTATCTTGCCATGGAGGAATACGTGGCGCGACGCATGGATGCGGCGGAATGTTTCTTTATGTGGCAGGTGGAGGCGAGCGTGATTTTCGGGCGTAACCAGTCGTTGGAGAACGAGGTGAACAGCGATTACTGCCGTCGGCACGGCATCCGGATGTATCGCAGGAAGAGTGGTGGCGGGTGCGTCTATGCCGACCTTGGCAACGTGATGCTGTCGTATGTCACTGACGAAGAGAACGTTGGCTTTGCCTTCAACCGTTTCATGAACATGGTGCTGCTGGTGCTCAGGCGGATGGGGGTCGAGGCGGTTGGCACGAGTCATAACGACGTGCTGATTGGCGACCGCAAGGTGAGCGGTACGGCGTGCTATCATGTGGAAGGCAGGAATATCGTGCACGGCACGCTGCTCTATGACACGGACATGCAGCACATGCTGAACGCCATCACGCCGTCGAGGGAGAAGCTGGCGTCGAAGGGCGTGCAGAGCGTCCGTCAGCGCATCACGCTGCTGAAAGACCATGTGGCGCTGTCGCCGGAGGAGGTGAAAGGGCTGATTCGCAGGACGCTCTGCGACGGGCAGCACCTGCTGGGTGATGACGACGTGGCGGCCATAGAGCGGATAGAGCAGGGGTATCTCGACCGGGAATTCATTCACAGACTTTAGAAGGTAGGATAGAAAAAAAGTAAAAAGGTAAAAAATAACCAATAACTGATGGAAAACAAAAGAACTTGTCTTTACGACAAACACGTGGCTCTGGGAGCCTTGATGTCACCTTTCGGCGGTTTCGACATGCCGATTCAGTATTCTACGATTGTCGATGAGCACCAGGCGGTGCGCCAGTCGTGCGGCGTGTTCGACGTGAGCCACATGGGCGAGGTGCTGGTCAGCGGTGCTGATGCTGAGCGCTATGTGAACCACATCTTCACGAACGAGGTGCGCGGCATTCCCGTGGGGAAGATTCTCTACGGCATGATGTGCTACGAGGACGGCGGTGTGGTGGATGACTTGCTGGTGTACAAGATGGCGGACGACCGTTTCTTCCTGGTCATCAATGCTGCCAACATCGACAAGGACTGGGCGTGGATTCAGCAGCAGGCGACAGGGTATGACGTCGCGTTGCAGCACCAGAGCGACGAGTATGGCGAGCTGGCCGTGCAGGGGCCGGACGCGGAGCGCGTGATGCAGGAGGTGCTGGGGATACCGTGCGCGGAGCTGGCGTTCTACACGTTCAAGGAGGCGCGGGGGACCTCTCCTGAAGGAGAGGGAACCACGGCGGCGCAGGGCAAAACGGCGGGCGAACAAGCGGCGGCGGGAACCACGGCGGCGCAGGACGGGCATGCGGCGGTCATTGTCAGCCGGACGGGATATACCGGCGAGGACGGGTTTGAGATATATGCTTCACCTTATTATATTAATAGGTGCTGGGACTTGCTGATGGCGAGCGGGCGGTGCAAGCCGTGCGGATTAGGATGCCGCGACACGCTGCGCTTTGAGGTGGGACTGCCGCTCTACGGCGACGAGCTGTCGGCAGACATCACGCCCATCATGGCGGGTTTGGGCATGTTTGTGAAGCTGGACAAGGAGGAGTTCATCGGGCGCGATGCGCTGGCCAAGCAGAAGGCCGAGGGTCCTGCAAGGAAGCTGATAGGCATCGAGCTGGCCGACAAAGCCATCCCCCGTCACGGCTATACGGTGCTGAAGGACGGTCAACCCATTGGAGAGGTGACGACCGGCTATCACACCATCTCGACGGACAAGAGCGTCTGCATGGCACTCATCGACGCGCAGTATGCCGCATTGGGTACGGAAGTGGAGATACAGATCCGCAAGAAGGTGTTCCCCGGGCGCGTCGTCAAGAAGCAATTCTATAACAAGAACTACAAGAAAAATTAAATATTAAAAATTAATATTATGGCAAAAGTATTGGAAGGACTCTACTATAGTGAGTCGCACGAGTATGTGAGAGTGGAAGGTGACTTCGGTTACATTGGTATTACGGATTATGCGCAGCATGCGCTGGGCAACGTGGTGTATGTCGATATGCCCGAGGTGGATGACGAGGTGTCTGCCGGCGAGGAGTTCGGTGCCGTGGAGAGCGTCAAGGCAGCCAGCGACCTGATGGCGCCGGTGACGGGCGTGGTTGTCGAGGTGAACGAAGCCCTGGAGGATGAGCCGGAGCGCATCAACGCCGATGCCTACGAGAACTGGATTATCAAGGTGACCATTGCCGACAAGTCCGAGTTGGACAACCTGATGGATGCCAAGGCCTACGCCGCCTTCTGTGAGTAAGACGAAGGTAGAGAACCATTCTTTGCGGAATTGTATGTACAAGTATTTTCCTCATACCGCTGATGACCTGCAGGCGATGCTCGACAGGGTGGGCGTGAAGACGCTCGACGACCTGTATGCCGACATTCCCGAGGCCATCCGCTTCCGTCAGGAGTATAACCTGCCGGAGGCGATGAGCGAGGTGGAGCTGCGCCGGCTCTTCGAGCAGATAGCCACCTTCAACCAGCCGCTGACCGTCTTTGCCGGTGCCGGTGTCTATGACCACTATGCACCGTCGGTGGTGCAGAACATCATCCAGCGCTCGGAATTCCTGACGAGCTACACGCCCTATCAGGCAGAAATCTCGCAGGGTACGCTGCACTACATCTTCGAGTACCAGTCGATGATGGCCGAGCTGACGGGCATGGACATCTCCAACGCCTCGATGTACGACGGTGCCACCGCCACTGCCGAGGCCGTCATGATGGCCTTCTCCAATGCCAAGAAGGCCGACACGGTACTCGTCAGCAGCACCCTCGACCCGAAGGTGCGCCGCGTCGTAGAGACGTATGCCAAGTATCACGGCATCAAGATAGCGCTGATTGCCGAGCAGGACGGCGTGACCTCGAAGGCCGACCTTGAGGCACAGCTGCAGCAGGGCGGTGTGGCAGGTGTCGTCGTGCAGGCGCCTAACTACTACGGCATCGTCGAGGACTTCACCGGCTTTGCCGATGCCGTTCACGAGCAGAAGGCGCTGTTTATCATCAACAGCATCGCCGCCGACCTTGCCGTGCTGAAAACGCCGGCAGAGTGGGGCGCTGACATTGCCGTCGGCGACGGTCAGTCGTTGGGCATTCCCATGTCGTTCGGAGGCCCCGGCGTCGGCTATATGTGCTGCACGGAGAAGCTCATCCGCAAGATGCCCGGCCGCATCGTAGGACTGACACGCGACAACCGCGGACAGCGTGCCTTCGTGCTGACCTTGCAAGCCCGCGAGCAGCATATCCGTCGCCAGAAAGCCACGTCGAACATCTGTTCCAACCAGTCGCTGATGGCCCTCTATGTCACCATCTACCTCGCCGTGATGGGGCGCCAGGGACTCCGTGAGGCCGCAGAACTGTCGTATGGCGGTGCGCACTACCTGTGCGAAGAGCTGTTAAGCACCGGCTATTTCCATCTGAAGTACGACCAGCCGTTCTTCAACGAGTTCTGTGTCACCTACGACGGCGACGTTGACACGCTGCTCGACGAGTGTGCCGACAGTGGTTTTATGGCAGGTGTCAAGATTGACGACCAAACGCTGATGCTGGCTGTCACCGAGCAGCGGTCGAAGGACGAGATAGACGAACTGGTAGATCTAATCAAACAAATCAGGGAGGAACAGGCACATGAATAACAGACTTTACGGAAATCTGATTTTTGAGTTGTCGAGGGCTGGCCGTAAAGGCTATTCACTGCCTGCCAACCGCTATGACTTCAGGACGCAGGAGTTGCCTGCCACGCTGCTGCGCCAGCAGGAGGCCGAGCTGCCCGAATGTGACGAACTGACGGTGGTACGCCACTATACCAATCTGAGCCACAACAACTTCGGTGTCAACGACGGCTTCTATCCCTTGGGGTCATGCACCATGAAGTACAACCCCATCATCAACGAGGAACTGGCTGTCCTGCGAACCTTCGCAGGCCTTCATCCCCTGCAACCTGCCGAGACCTGTCAGCATGCGCTGGCCCTTTACTACCACTTGCAGCAGCTGCTGGCAGAGCTGACCGGCTTGAGTGAGTTCACGCTGAATCCCTGTGCCGGTGCTCACGGTGAACTGACAGGTCTGATGGTTATCCGAGCCTATCACGAGAGCCGTGGCGACATGCAGCGCACCAAAGTGCTCATTCCTGACTCTGCGCACGGCACGAATCCTGCCTCAGCGGCCGTCTGCGGCTTGGATGTCGTAGAGGTAAAGAGTTTGTCGGACGGTACGGTAGATGTTGCTGATTTAAAGCGTGTTATAGGTGAGATAGGAGCCGACTCTGTCGCTGCCATGATGATGACCAACCCCAACACGCTGGGCATCTTCGAGTATGCCATCCCAGAGATTACCAAGCTGGTGCACGACTGCGGTGCCCTGATGTACTACGACGGTGCCAATCTTAATCCCATGCTGGGTGCCTGTCGTCCGGGTGACATGGGGTTCGACGTGATGCATATCAATCTGCACAAGACCTTTTCTACCCCTCATGGCGGAGGAGGCCCCGGAAGCGGTCCTGTCGGCGTGCGCAAAGGACTGGAGGAATTCCTTCCGACACCGCGTGTCGTGCTGCGCGACGATGAGATGTACGAAGTGGAGACCGGCGATGACGGCCGTTCGTTAGGCAGCATCGGTGCCTTCTTCGGCAATTTCGCCGTCATGGTCAAGGCCTACGTCTATATCCTGTCGCTGGGCAGGGAAAACGTGAAGATGGTAGGACCGCTCGCCACGCTCAACGCCAACTACGTCAAGGAAGCGCTGAAGGACGTCTATGAACTTCCCATCGGAGGACTCTGCAAGCATGAGTTCGTGTTCGACGGTTTGAAGGATAAGAGTACGGGTGTCACCACGATGGACGTTGCCAAGCGACTGCTCGACTACGGCTACCATGCACCGACCATCTATTTCCCCCTGCTGTTCCATGAGAGCCTCATGATAGAACCCACGGAGAACGAGTCGAAGGAGACGCTCGACGGCTTCATCGACGTGATGCGCCGCATAGCCGACGAGGCCAAGAACGACCCCGAGCTGGTGAAGTCGGCACCGCACACCACACCCATCGGACGTGTAGATGACGTGCTGGCTGCCAAGCATCCCATTGTGACGTACCGTCAAATGAGAAATGAGAAATGAGGAATGAGAAATGAGTAATGAACTGTGAACTGCTGCTTATCAGACATGGTGAGACCGTAGATAACGTGCGGCAAATCATGCAGGGACAGACGCACGGCGAACTCAACGGACGCGGTGTGGAACAGGCGCGTAGCGTCGCTGAGCGACTGGCTGCCGAACGGATTGACGCCGTGGTAGCCAGCGACTTGCGCCGTGCCATACAGACGGCGGAAATCATTGCCGCCCCACATGGTTTGCCCGTGCTGACTACCCCGCTGTTGCGCGAACGTGACTGGGGCAGCTTTACCGGTCGTTTCATTCCTGAACTGCGTGGTGAAGTGTGGCCGGACGACATAGAAACAGAGCAGGCCCTGCTATTGCGGGCCCGCTCTTTCTTGGAACACATAGCAGCCAACTACCCTAAAAAACGGGTGGTTGCCGTCGGTCACGGTATCATCAACAAGGCCATCCTGGCATTCTATGCACAATGTCCGATGCGTGACGTGCAGCGCATGATGAATGCCGAGGTGCGGCGGTTGTCGCTATCTCCTAAAAAGCTACAAGGATGCGGAATACCTTGCCAGGATTCTCGCTCCACCAGCGCATCGTCTCAAGAGCCTGATCAGGCGTGACGCAGCGCGTGATGAGCTGTTCGACAGGACACGTGCCACGCTCCAGATAGCGGATGACGGCACGGAAATCGGACGGCTGGGCATTGCGTGAGCCGCGGATGTCGAGCTCCTTCTGTACGAAATACTTGGTTTGGAACGATACCTCCGACTTGGCATAGCCGATGCAGACAACGCGACCCGTGAAGGCTACTTCGTTGACGGCCATCTGGTAGGTAGGAACACTTCCTACCGCCTCGATAACTACGTCAGGCCCAAAGCCTTCGGTCATTTCGCTGAGTCGTTGGTGAATGTCCTCCGTCTTCGTATTCAGCGTATAGGTGGCTCCCATCTTCTTAGCCAAAGCCAGCTTCTCGTCGTCAATGTCGGCAGCGATGACGGTAGCACCGCGCAGGGCAGAACGCACGACGGCACCCAATCCCACCATGCCGCAACCAATCACCATCACGACGTCGATATCCGTCACCTGTGCACGGCTGACGGCGTGGAAACCTACCGACATCGGCTCTACCAGTGCGCTGACCTTCTGCGACAACTTGCCGGCAGGAATTATCTTCTCCCAAGGCAGTACGATATACTCCCTCATGGCACCGTTGCGTTGTACGCCTAACGTCTCGTTATGCTGGCAGGCGTTGACACGCTGGTTGCGGCACGACGCACACTTTCCGCAGTTGGTGTAGGGGTTGCACGTCACCACCATACCCGGTTTCAGCGTCTCAGGAACGCCGCTGCCGACGGCTTCAATGGTAGCTCCCACTTCATGGCCGGGAATGACGGGGTTCAATGCCATCGTATTACGCCCCATGAAGGTGTTGATGTCCGATCCGCAGAATCCTACGTAGTTCAGTTTCAGCAGCACCTCTCCTGCTCCCGGTGCCTGCGGTTTTTCCATCTCAATAACGTTCAGCTCTTGGCTGTGTGTAATCTGAATTGCTTTCATTAATTCTCAATTTTCAATTCTCAATTATCAATTTCTTTTCATTCGCTCATGTTCTTGATGTAGGGCAGTTCGGGCAGGTTCTGAAAACCGTAGAACTGCTGCGCATTGCCGCCCAAGAAGGCACGCTTCTCGTCGGCCGTCAGCTCCGTCGATTTCTCCACGAAGTCATACGACATGCGATAGGTGATGGCCGTGATGGTGCGCGGATAGTCAGAACCCCACATCAGTCGGTTCATGCCCACCCAGTCGGCAGCTTCACGAATGCGGCGGACGGCAGTAGGATAGGGGTAGAACTCGGGATTATACAGCCAGGTGATGCCGCCCGATTCTATCATCACGTGTTCGCCCTGACGAGCCAGCAGTACCTGACTGCGGAAGGATGCCGTGGTAGGCATGCCGAAATGGCCGATGGCAACCTTCAGCTGCGGGCACTCCTGGATGACTTCTGCCATCTGTGCTATCTGCCGTTCGTCATCTGCCAGACACATGGAGAGTATCAGCCCCTCCTTTTCCATCAGCTTGAAAACCGGCATCAGCGTCAGCAGCGACTCCTGCATGCGGTGGCCGGGGAAGGCGATGCCTTTCAGCCCAGCCTTGATGACTGCCTGTGCCTCGTCCGTATTCCACGCCATTCCCATGCAGAAGAAACGGTCAGGGTACTGTCGCTGCACCTCTGCCAGGTATTTGTTCTGACAGCCGTCAATGACTTCCTGCACGACGACTGCCGCCCCTACCTGGGCGTAGTTCATATTAGAAAGGAACACCTCCGCGGTGTTGCGACCGTCAATCATGAAGGGTGGCAGCATCTGCACTTCTTCGTCCATGAAGATGCTCCGTCCGTTCTTCAGCGTCATAATGCGCTTGCCGTCCACCGTCGTGTCCTGTCTCAGCCATAAGTGGCTGTGTGCGTCAATCCGTAACATAATTAAAATTAAATGTTAAAAATTAAGCATTAAGCATTATGCATTATGCATTATGAATTGGCCCATGTCACCCGCTGTTGATTACCGATTATTTCCTTGACCTCACGCACCAGCTCCCAGTCAGGTTCCTCGTTGGCCCACTGAATGTTACGCCGCACGTTGTCGGGGTTGGCTGACGAGAACAGCGTGGAGGCGATGCGCGGGAAACTGCACGAATACTGCACGGCAAGGCGTTCGATGGGGTAGCCTTTCTGTCGGCAGTGTTCAGCGGCTTTCTGACATGCTTTGACGAGCGGTTTTGGAGCCGGATGCCAAGCGGGTACGCCGCGTTGCGAGAGCAGACCCATGCTAAGCGGTGAGGCATTGATGACACCCACACCCTTCTGTTCGAAGAATCCCATGTAGTCGGCCAGCGCATCGTCGTTCAGCGTATAGTGACAGAAGTTCAGCACGCTCTCAACGGTTCCGTCCTCACAATGCTCGATGACCCATTTCAGGTTTTCCAACTGCAGGTCGGTAATACCAACGTGGCTGACAACGCCTTTCTCGCGCAGTGCCACGAGAGCTGGCAGCGTCTCATCGACAACTTTCTGAAGACCGCCCGGCAGGTCTGCCTGAAACTCCACGTCGTGGACGTTGATGATGTCGATATGGTCGATGCCGAGCCGTTCCATGCTTTCATAGACGCTGTCCGTAACGCGCTGTGCCGAATAGTCCCAGGTGTTCTTGCCGTCCTTGCCGTAGCGGCCAACCTTAGTACTCAGGAAGTATTTCTCGCGTGGAATATTCCTCAACGCCTTGCCCAGCACGGTTTCAGCCTTGTAGTGGCCGTAGTAGGGGCTCACGTCAATGAGGTTGATACCGCCGTCGATGGCGGCTTCTACGGCTTCTAAGCTCTCTTTCTCGTTGGTTTCGCGGAACACGCTGCCCAGCGACGAGGCGCCGAAGCTCAGGTGTGACACCTTTAAACCTGTCTTTCCTAATTCTGTGTATCTCATTATGCTAAGTGATTTGTGGAATCAATGGGGTTGCCGTTTTCGTTATCGTCCTTGGGTGCATCAGGAAGAAAACCCTGCTGGCGAAGTGCCTCTAAGAGTCCTGCCGACATGGCTTCGTTGTCTTTCTTCGTGTAGCGGATGTCTGTGAAAATCTGCGCCAGCGTCTCTTTGTGGTTGATGTCGCAGAAGTGGCGGTTTTCCTCCAGCTGCTCCTTATACTGATAGTAGCGGTCAATGTCGGCTGCCGTGTAGTCCTGATAGTGCTCGCGGTGGACGAAACTCTCCAGCGGCAGACGGTCGGAGAGGGGAGGCTCCTCGGCTGGCCAACCCACTGTCAGCGTGGCGACGGGCATCACCAATGGAGGCAATTGCAGCGTGTCGATAATCATCTGCGGCATATAGACGGTGGTGCCTAAATAGCAGTAGCCAAGTCCTTCCTCGTCCATCAGACAGCAGAGCGTCTGCGTATAAAGCAGCGCATCGATAGACGCATTGACGAATGACAGGAAATTGTCGTACCCCGGCTTCGCCTTGCGCTCTTCACACCAGCGGGTGGTACGGCGGAAGTCGGCACAGATGGTCAGCACCACGGGAGCTGCCGTCACCATGGGTTGGTTGAAATGTGCAGGAGCCAGCCGTTGTTTCATGTCCTGCGAACGTGTCACGACAACGCTGTACAGTTGCAGGTTGCCCATGGTTTGTGTACGTGCGGCCTCACCCATCAGCCGGTCAAGCAGCTGGTCGCTGACTTCCCTGTCGTTGTATTGGCGGATGGTCCGCCTGGTATTTAAGTTTTTCATAGGTGCAAAGGTACTGCAAACCGTGGGAAATGCAAAATAAATTACGATTTATTGATTTTTGTTTTGTATTGTTCTCACTTATTTGTACCTTTGCAAACGACAAAGCATTTTCATGATGGAGAATACCAATAATACCAAGGCCTACTTGGCCGAAACCCTGCTACGGGTAGCCCATAAGTTGGCTGCTGTCAGCCAGAAAACCGACGTCCCGATGTCTGAAGAGGCAGTGGGCGAGTTGTTAGACCATTGCTTGCAGGCACTTTCCGCTGAGGAAGCCAACCGGCTGGCCGTCATCGCCGACACCGCGATGAAGCTGGCTGCCGAGAATGTGCGCCCCGAGGTGGTGGAAGTGCGCCCCCGAGAACTGGAGTGCGACGTGGTGCGCTTTCAGAATAATAAGGATAAGTGGGTGGCGCTGGTCGGTTTGCTCGACGGCTATCCCTACGAGATCTTCACGGGCTTGCAGGATGACGACGAAGGCATCATGTTGCCCAAGTCGGTGACGAAGGGAAAGATTATCAAGCAGGTGGCTGAGGACGGCACCAAGCGATACGACTTCCAGTTTGAGAACAAGCGTGGCTACAAAACCACCGTGGAAGGTCTCTCGGAGAAGTTCAACCCGGAATACTGGAACTACGCCAAGCTCATCAGTGGTGTGCTGCGCTACAGGATGCCCATCGCCCATGTCATCAAACTCGTCAGTTCCCTCCAGCTTCAGTCGGAAAGTATCAATACGTGGAAGGTCGGTGTGGAGCGTGCCTTGAAGAAGTATGAGTGATGCCGACACTACCATGACCCTTGCGGAGAGCGTTATCACGCTGCACGACCTCCGTCTGCACGCCTTCCATGGAGTATTGCCCCAGGAACGGATTGTCGGCGGCGACTATCGTGTCACCCTGCGTGTGGCCTACGATGTCAGCCGTGCCATGGAGACCGACGACGTGGCGGATACGCTGGATTATTCCGTGCTCAGCGACATGGTGCGCCAGCAGATGGCGGTACCCTCAGCATTGCTTGAACATGTGGCAGGACGCATCGGCAAGGCCGTCTTCCAGCGCTTCCCGCAGGTGACTGCCGTCGATGTGGAAGTGGTGAAGTGTAATCCACCCATGGGGGTCCAATGTGGTGGTGCCAGTGTGTTGCTACACTTAATAAATAATAAAACTCACGGGTAAGTGCGCGTTTTTCGGGGGAAAATGCTTACTTTTGCAGCGTGAAAGGGCGATGGAACGCGCTTTCCGCAGATGGAAATTGACAAGGTATGAGAAAAAGAATACAGGTTCTGTTCTGGATAACACTGCTGGTGGCCGTCTCGGCTGTTGCTGCCAGTAAACGTTTCACGCTGGTCATCGATGCCGGTCATGGCGGCCATGATGCGGGTGCTGTGGGAGCCATTACCAAGGAGAAAACCATCAACCTCAACGTGGCACTGGCCTTCGGAAAACTGGTGGAACGCAACTGTTCCGACGTCAAGGTTGTCTATACGCGTACCACTGATGTCTTTGTGCCTTTGCACACACGTGCCGACATTGCCAACCGTGCCAAGGCTGACCTCTTCATCTCGATACATACCAACTCGCTGCCTAAAGGACATACCGCTCGGGGTATGGAAACCTATACGCTGGGTATGCACCGTGCCAACGACAACTTGGAGGTTGCCAAGCGTGAGAACGCTGTCATCCTGATAGAGAAGGACTATAAGCAGCGCTATCAGAACTTCGACCCAAACTCGTCGGAGAGCTATATCATGTTTGAATTTATCCGTGACCACAATATGGCACAGAGCGTCGAGTTGGCCAAGGCCGTGCAGAAGAATACCTGCCGTCGTGCCAATCGCCAGAACAAAGGCGTCAAGCAGGCGGGATTCCTGGTACTCCGCGAAACCTCCATGCCCAGCTGTCTGATAGAGCTCGGCTTCATCTCTACCCCTGACGAAGAACGCTACCTGAACAGCAGCAGTGGTGTGCAGCAACTGGGACAGGGCATCTACGAGGCATTCCTGGAATATCGCCGTCAGCAGGGCAAGTCGTCAGCAGGTACTCCGCAGGTGGTAGTTCCCGAAGAAACCGCTCCGCAGAAGTCCGACGACAAGGATAAGAAGGAGGAAACCACCAAGAAGACGCGTAAGAAGAACAAGGCTGCACAGGATCTGGCTGATGCCTTAGAGGGCAAGCCCGTACAGGTGACTCCAACGCCACCCGTCAAGGAGGATGCCGATACGCTGTCTGCTGATGATGAAGACCCGGAGGTCGTTCCTTTGGAAGAACAGCCGAAAGAACCCGTCGCAACAAAGCCGGCAGAGAAACCTGCAGAAAAGCCTGCCGCAAAGCCTGAAGTTGCCGCAAAGCCTGCCGCAAAGCCTGAAGTTGCCGCTAAGCCTGCCGCAAAAACTTCCGACCGTCCTGTGTTCAAGGTTCAGGTGTTGGCATCCGGCAGTCGGCTGAAAGCTACCGATGCCCAGTTGAAGGGCCAGAAAGATGTTGACTGCTACCTGGATGGCGGTATGTACAAATATACTGTTGGCGCCTCGGAAGACTATAATGCCATCTACCAGTTGCGCAAGTCGCTGGTAAGCCGTTTTCCGCAGGCCTTTATCATCGCCTTCAAGAACGGCAAGCGCATGGATGTGCAGGAAGCCATTCAGGAGTTCAAGAAGAAGGTAAAAAAGTAAGAAAGTAAAAAAGTAAACTATTATAATATGTTTTTCACGAAAGAAGTAAAGATAGCCCTTGCGGGTATCATTGGCATCGTAGTCCTCTTCTTCGGATTGCAGTATCTGAAGGGACTCAGCATTTTCTCTGCCGACGCATCCTATTACGTCACCTTTGACGACGTCAGCGGTCTCTCAGCATCGTCGCCTGTCTATGCCAACGGTTATAAGGTCGGTGTCGTCAAGGACATCGTCTATGACTACAGCCCCTCTGGCAAGTCTGTGGCTGAACTGGGCCTCGACAAGCAGATGCAGCTGCCGCGTGGCTCACGGGCAGAACTGGCCAGCGACCTCTTAGGAAACATCAAGATCAATATCATACTGGGTGACAATCCCATCAATCTGCTGTCTGTCGGCGATACCATCGTAGGAGGATTGGAGGCAGGCGTGATGAGCCAGGTGACACAGATGATACCGGCTATTGAGCAAATGCTCCCCAAGCTCGACTCCATCTTGTCAAGCCTGAACCAGCTGTTGGCTGACCCAGCCTTAAGCAATACCCTGCATAACGTGGAGGGCATGACGGCCAACCTGAATGCTACCAGTCGTGACCTGCATTCGCTGTCCGCACATCTGAACCGTGACGTGCCAGCCATGATGACCAAGACCAATGGTGTGCTTGACAATACGCAGCAACTGACCGCCAATCTGGCTGGTATTGACGTAGAGGGCATGACCCAGAAAGTCAACCAGACACTGGCTAATGTAGAGCAGATGACGCAGAAGCTGAACAGCACCGAAGGTACCCTGGGACTGCTCATGCGCGATGCCTCGCTGTATAATAATCTCACCAGTACAGCCGCTTCTGCCGACTCGTTGCTCATCGACTTCAAGGCCCATCCGAAACGCTATATCAACTTCTCCGTTTTCGGTAAGAAATCAGATTGATAATTTTACGCAATTTTTAATTTGTCTAAATAGAACCTGCAGTTATATTTCTTTCAACTACAAGCATGCAAGTGCTTGATATTGGCTACTTTCTGACTACTCATCTGCGTGCTTTTGCACGGCTTTGAAGTGATGTGCAGAACAAGTGTAACGTGCTTATTTTCAGTTGGTTGCTAATTTGTAAATGCCGTTCTTTGTTAAAAACTTTGAAAAGTAACATAATGCACGATAAATAAGCAAGTTACACATTAATGGCTTCATTAGGGCAAAAAATGCAGATTTGTTTATATCAAAAAAAAGTGCGAACTTTGCAATCGAAAACGAAAAACCATAAGACAACAGAAGTCTTTCTAATATTAAATAATGTAAGTAACGCCGCATGGTAAATGATCCAAAGGCGCTTTGGGCGAACTGCCTCAGTCTCATCAGAAGCAACGTCACAGCGCAGCAATATCAGGCATGGTTCGAGCCTATCGTCTTCGAGCATTACGACGAGGGTAACCGGACGCTTCTCGTACAAGTGCCGAGCAGGTACTTCTACGAGTACCTGGAACAGCACTATGTGCCGTTGCTGAGCACGGTGCTTGTACGCTGTTTTGGCGGACAGGTGCGGCTGAACTATCGCATTACCGTTGACCAGGGCAACCATCTGACGAATGTCGAAGAGGGTTCTGAGCCCGTCAATATCGAGGCACCGGCACCCACTGACTGTGGCAACAAGTCTCCCAATGTGCTGGATGCTGTCGGACACCAGGACCTGAATCCGGAACTTGACCTGCACAAGACCTTCCAGAGTTTTATCGAGGGCGACTCCAACAAGTTGCCGAGAACGGTAGGCCTCTCCATTGCCGAGCATCCGGGCAAATCGACGTTCAATCCCTTCTTTGTCTATGGTCCCTCCGGCTGTGGCAAGACCCACCTCATCAATGCCATCGGTGTCCGCTGTAAGGAACTCTACCCCCGCAAGCGTGTCCTCTACGTGTCGGCCCGCCTCTTCCAGGTGCAATATACTGATGCGGTGCGTCAGAATACCGTCAACGACTTCGTCCATTTCTACCAGACGATTGACGTACTCATCGTCGATGACATCCAGGAGTGGGCATCTGCTGTGAAGACGCTCGACACGTTCTTCCACATCTTCGACCACTTGTTCCGTCTGGGCAAGCAGATCATCCTGGCTTCCGATCGTCCTCCTGTTGACTTGCAGGGTGTCAAGGACCGTCTGCTGACGCGTTTCTCCTGTGGTCTTATTGCTGAGTTGGAACAGCCCAATGTGCAGCTGTGTATTGACATTCTGAATGCCAAGTGCCGTCGTGACGGTTTGAAGATTCCCGAGGACGTCATCCACTTCATTGCCGAGACAGCCAATGGTTCCGTACGCGACTTGGAGGGTGTCATCAATTCGCTGATGGCCTATTCCATTGTCTATAACTCCGATATTGACATGCGGTTGGCCGAGCGCATCATCAAGCGTGCCGTGAAGGTCGATAACAAGCCGCTTACCGTTGACGACATCCTTGAGAAGGTGTGCAACCACTTTGGCGTTTCCCAGCAGCACGTCTTCAGCCGTTCGCGGAAGCGCGACTATGTGCAGGTGCGCCAGATTTCCATGTATCTTGCACAGAAATATACCAAGATGCCGGCATCGCGTATCGGTCAGCTGATTGGCGGTCGCGACCATTCCACCGTCATCCACAGCTGTTCAGCCATCGAGCAGCGCCTCAAGGTTGACAAAGCCTTTATGGCAGAGCTCAGCAGTATAGAGAATTCCTTCAAGCTGAAGAAATAAAAAACTTCCAACCTCACTATGAGACTGGAAGTTTTTTTATCTTACATCAGACATCTTACATCAGACATCTTACAAGTTGTCCTTCTCAATGTCCTTGAAGTACTTGTAAGTAGCAACCTTCAGCTCGTCGGTGGCAGGTTCGTCGCAGACGATGATGCCGTGCTGGTGGGTTTGCAGGGCAGAGATGGTCCATGCCTGGCAGACGGGGCCCTCAATGGCAGCCTGCAAAGCGCGAGCCTTGTGGTGGCCGTTGCAGAGAATCATCACCTCGCGGGCAGCCATCACGGTGCCTACACCAACGGTCAGCGCCAGCTTGGGAACCTTGTTGACGTCATTGTCGAAGAAACGGCTGTTGGCAATGATGGTATCGGTAGTCAGCGTTTTTACACGCGTCTTGGAGGCAAGGCTGGAGAACGGCTCGTTGAAGGCGATGTGGCCGTCAGGGCCGATGCCGCCGATGAAGAGGTCTATGCCGCCGGCTTCCTCAATCATCTGCTCGTAGTGAGCACACTCGGCTTCCAGGTCGGGAGCATTGCCGTTGAGGATATGGATATTCTCCTTGGGACAGTCAATGTGGTCAAACAAGTTGCGAGCCATGAAGGAGTGGTAGCTCTCAGGGTGGCTCTCGGGCAGGTTGACATACTCGTCCATGTTAAACGTCAGCACGTTCTTGAAAGATACGCGCCCTTCCTTGTTGGCCTTTACCAGACAGGCATACATTCCCTCGGGTGATGAACCGGTGGGGAGACCCAGTACGAAAGGCTTCTCTGCTGTGGGCTTGAAGGCGTTGATACGTTCGATGACGTGCTCAGCGGCCCACTGTGACATCTTCTGATAGTCAGATTCAATAATTACTCTCATAAGCTAAAAATATAAAGTTTTTTTCTTAATCGGTTGCAAAGGTAAGAAAATATTTTGAAAATAATAATATTGAATGAATATTTTTTTGTACCTTTGCCGCATATTATTTTTATCATGAAAGAATTTGTTATCTCTGAAGCCCAGGCCGAGACCGCCGTATTGGTAGGCCTGATAACCCCACAACAGGATGAAGCCAAGACGAAGGAGTATCTTGACGAACTGGAATTCCTGGCCGATACCGCTGGTGCCATTACCCTCAAGCGCTTTACGCAGCGCGTGCAGGGTCCCAGTCAGGTGACATACGTGGGGAAGGGAAAACTGGAAGAAATCAAACAATACATCAAACAGTGCGAGGATGCCTACTGTGACTGGATGGATGCCGGACAGCCGGAACCCGAGGAGGGTGGGGCAGTCCCTCAGCCTGTCGGCATGGTGATTTTCGACGATGAACTCTCTGCCAAGCAGCTTCGTAACATCGAACAGGAACTGAAGGTGAAAATCCTTGACAGGACGTCGCTCATCCTCGACATCTTCGCCATGCGTGCTCAGACCGCTGAGGCCAAGACGCAGGTGGAGCTGGCTCAGCATCGCTATATGCTGCCCCGCCTGCAACGGCTGTGGACGCACCTGGAACGTCAGGGCGGTGGCTCCGGATCTGGTGGCGGCAAAGGCTCGGTAGGTCTTCGTGGTCCTGGCGAGACGCAGTTGGAGATGGACCGCCGTATCATCCTGCACCGCATCACCCTGCTGAAACAGCGCTTGGAGGAGATTGACCGTCAGAAGACCACGCAGCGCAAGAATCGCGGACGCCTCATCCGTGTAGCCCTGGTGGGCTATACGAACGTGGGCAAGTCAACGCTGATGAACCTGCTGTCGAAGAGTGACGTGATTGCAGAGAACAAACTCTTCGCGACCCGGGACACCACGGTACGCAAGATGGTCATCGACAACCTGCCGTTCCTGCTGGCCGATACCGTGGGCTTCATCCGCAAGTTGCCCACCGACCTTGTCGATTCGTTCAAGTCAACACTTGACGAGGTGCGCGAGGCCGACCTGCTGGTGCATGTGGTAGATATTTCGCATCCTGGCTTTGAAGAGCAGATTACCGTTGTGGAGAAGACGCTGGCCGACCTGGGGTGCAGTGAAAAACCCATGATGCTGGTATTCAACAAGATTGATGCCTACACATGGACACCGCAGGACGCTGAT
>JAEEGL016811852.1_pt1 | contig 18442 bp, 19 predicted proteins | sample 9134231 | NCBI WGS metagenome assembly JAEEGL01 (sample SAMN16246548, study PRJNA631951) | gut metagenome | biome: gut microbiome; feature: rumen; material: fiber-attached | host: Bos | place: Iran: Karaj | collected 2018-10 | reverse complement strand
TTATAATTAGAATTCTATAATCTATTTTTTTCATAACAAAACCCTACGCTTTTTTAACATAAATTCGATAATTTTTTACACTACCATTTTCTGCTACAACAGAAATTAAAATTTTATTCATACCAGTTTTTAAATCACTATTACCATTTATATATACTTTACTATTGCTATCTTCACTCTTAGCAGTTATCTTTAAAGATTTAACATTACTTCCTACAGATACAAAATATGTTAAATTCTCTTTCTTAAATGTCTTATTTAATTTATAACCACTTATACTTAAAGACTTTAAATAATTATTATCAGAGCCATTATATACTACTTTAGGAGTAGAAGGATTAGAGATTGTTCCATATGATATGACATTTACTTTTTTAACTGTAGTAGTACTAGGCATCTTTGTATTATTATTCATATTAGTAGGTTTACTAGGATTATTATTATTATTATTGTTGTTGTTATTACTTGGCTTTTGACCATTATCATTTGTTTTTCCATCAGGATTTTGATTAGGATTTTGATTATCATTAGAATTTTGATTATTGTCAGTTTGAGTTTCTATTATTTCAACATTATACGTTAACTCTAATACTTCATCTTCAGGATTTACAGAGGTAACAGTAGCTTTAAAAGTTATTACATTTCCAACTTCTAAGCTTTCAGGAATACTATAGTTAAGATTAACTGAATTAATATTTGAACTACTCTTATCAAAATCAAATGATAATTCATCATTATTTTGAGATAAATTATTTACTTCATTTTCATTATTAACATCAACATTTAATAAAGAGACATTAGATTGTAATTTAAAATTAAACTTTTCATAATCTATTTTATCTAAATTAATAGTCATTTCTACTTTTTTATCTTTACTTACACTTAATTCTTTTACTGAGAAGAATAAGTCACTACTTGAAATAGCATTAACAAAATAACTATTTATTGAAATAGTAAATAAAGATATTAATACAACTAATAATAATATTTTTTTAATTTTATTTCTCATAATTCCTCCTAATCTGTTCTTAATGCTTCTATTGGATTAAGTTTAGATGCTTTGTTTGCTGGGAATATTCCAAAGACAGTTCCTATTAAAGCACTTGATAAGAATGCGATAATTATTATTTCAAATCCTGGAGTGAACGTATAGCCCATTCTTCCTAGTAGAGATCCTAATCCCATTCCACAGAGAATTCCAATTAATCCTCCTACTAGGCATAATACTAATGCTTCGACTAAGAATTGTAATAATATATCTCTTCTTTTAGCTCCTAGTGCTTTTCTAATTCCTATTTCTCTTGTTCTTTCTGTAACAGATACAAGCATAACATTCATTACACCAATACCCCCAACAATTAGTGAAATACCTGCAATTCCACCAAGTAATAATGACATAGTATTATTTATTTCATCCATTGTATTAAGCATTGAATCTTGTGATGATACACTAAAGTAATCTGAATCAATTCCTAAAGTAGATTCAACATAACTTTCAATTAATTCTGTAGTTGTATCTATTTCACTATCATCAAATACTCTTATATAAATATTATTAATACTAGTGTCTTCACCTAAATATTTAATAGTAGTAAATGGAATTATCATCATATCATCGATATTTGTTCCCATTGAACTACCTTGTGCTGTTAAGACTCCTATAACTGTATAGTTGTCTCCATCTATTTTAACACTTTGTCCAACTGGATTACTCAAGTTGAACAAAGTAGTTGCTAAATCATTACCTATCAAACATACTTTACTATAGTTATCTAGGTCTATATCTGATAAAAGCCTCCCTGAACTAATTGTTAACTCCATAGTATCTAAATACTCAGGAGTTGTTGCAACAATACTTGCTCTTGAAGATGTTGTAGTTCCTCTTGAAACTGTCTTACTGACAGTTTTATATGGAGCAGCTAATTCAACATTTTCTAAATCTTTTAATTCATCTATATTACTATAATCTAAAGAATAATCACTCGAATTTACATTTAAAGTTAAAACATTTGTACCTAATGATTGTACTTGAGAAGATATTTTACTTGAAGTACCATTTCCTATACCTACAAGTACGATTACAGAAGCTATTCCAATAACTAGTCCTAACATTGTAAGTAAAGATCTAAGTTTATTACTGAGAATGTTTTTTATTGACCCTTTGAGAATGTTCTTGAACTTTGTCATTTTCTTCCTCCTCATATAATTTACCATCTGATATTCTAACTATTCTTTTTGCTCTTTTAGCAATATTCATATCATGGGTAATTAAGATAATTGTTTGACCATTGTTATTCAATTCTTCAAGTAAATTCATTATGTCTATACCTGTTTTAGAATCAAGTGCTCCAGTAGGTTCATCTGCTAAAATAATTTCTGGGTCACAGGCAAGTGCTCTTGCAATTGCTACTCTTTGTTGTTGCCCTCCAGATAATTGATTTGGCAAGTGATACATTCTTTCCTTTAATCCAACTTTTTCTAACATCTTTTTAGCAATTTTTTCTGCTTCTTCTTCAGTTTTGTCATTATAAAAGAGAGGAAGACAAACGTTTTCTAAAGCATTTAATTTGCTTAAAAGATTAAATTGTTGAAAGATAAAACCTATTTTTTTATTTCTTATAACTGCTAATTCATCATCAATTGCTTCACTAACATTTAAGTTATCTAAATAATATTCTCCACAATCTGGAACATCTAAAAGACCTAAAACATTCATAAGAGTAGATTTTCCACTACCACTTGGTCCAACGATAGCTACAAATTCACCTTTTTCCACACTAAATGTGATATCATTTACTGCTTTTATTGTTTCATCACCAAGAATGAAACTCTTTGAAACATGTTTAATATTAATCATAATTAATTCCCCATACTAGGTCTATTGCTACCTGAACTACTTCCAGAACCTCTTCCAGATCCACTTGGCATATTTGGCATTCCACTCCCACTACCACCTGGCATATTTGGCATTCCACTTCTTCCACTATTTGAACCACTATTACTTCTTATTGTATTTTGTTTAGTAACAGTAACAACTTGAACAGTTTCATCACCAGTTAATCCAGATTTAATTTCAACATAATCAGAATCTGATAATCCAGTAGTAACATCTACTTCTTTTTTATTACTTCCATCTACTACAACAACATATTTTCTACTTCCATTAATTTGAACAGCATTTATTGGTACAGCAAGAACATCTTTTAATTCTTCAAGTTTAATAGTACATGATACTGACATTCCTATCTTAATATTTCCATCATTTTTCAAACTAACTTCAATTGGGAAAGTAGATCCACTAGAAGAATAATTAGCAACACTACTTATTTTACTAATCTTTCCTGTATAAGTTTTAGAATCATCTGATGTTAAAGTAATTTCAACTTCATTACCTAAAGCAATATTATATATTTCGCTTTCATTAACATTAACAGATACAATTAACTTATCAGTTCTTTTAACTTCAATATAATTACTAGAAGTAGCTTTACTACCAGATTCAGGAACAGAAATACCTGTTACTACTAAATCATATGGAGCCTTTAAATAAGTACCATTAGTATACTTAAGTATTTTTTCTCCTTTCTTTACCGTATCATTTTCTTCAACAAATAAAGATGAATAATAATAAGATGTCGATAAAGATAATTTAGCAGTCTTAGCAGTATCAATTTCTCCTGCACTAGTTAAAGTCTTTCTAATAGTTCTCTTCTCTACTGCTACATTTTCTATTTTAGTATTAGTAGTAGAAGTATCAGTATTAAGTCCTACTTTCTTACCCACTAAAAAGCAAACTACTCCAACTATTACTAATAAGATAATAGTTGGAATAAATCTACTTATTTTTTTATACAGTTTTGATGTTTTAATTCTCTTAATCTTTTTTCTCATGTTAGCCTCTATTACTCTGCTTTAGTATCACTATTGCTATCTTTAGATCTTTCTTTAAACTTTTCTTTAAATTGTGATTCATCCATTCCTTCAGGTAATTCAGGTCTTTCTCTATTTTCAAAGTTTGGCATATTACCTGGTCCCTTTCTACTACCTTTATCATTACCTGGTTTTATTATTAAGAATACTCCAGTTGTAATAATTGCACCTGCTAAAAGTCCAATAATAAAAGATAATACTATTTCTTTTTTCATATAATTTCCTCCTTAACATGATTAATTATATGCAAATAACCTTAAATGAAATTGAAAAAAAAAGAATCAATTATTATTGATTCCATGTAACTTTAAAAGTTGTCACTCCATTTTTAGAGAAAGCTTTAATATTTCCATCATTATTTTCAACAATACTTTTAGCAATAGATAACCCTAAACCATAGTTATTAGAATCTCTATTTCTAGAAGAATCTACTTTGTAAAATCTTTCAAATATTCTTTCTTCATCCTCTTTTTTAATTGCTTCTCCAGTATTCTTAACTTCTAAAACAATATTTTTATCTTCAAGAAGTAAATTAATATTTACTTTACCTTCTTTACTACAATGTTTAATAGAATTATCTATTAATATAGACATAAGTTCTTTAATTTGATCTTCATTACATTTAAGATGAATATCATCAGTAATTTTATACTTTAAGTTAATCTTTTTCTCAAAGAATACACTTTCATAGGTTAAAACAGAACTTTCTACTATATCAGATAAATTATTATCTATCTTCTCTACTTCTTTTTCTTCAATAGAAGCTAAATCTAATAATTCTGTAACAAGTTTAGTCATTCTTTCAGATTCACTTTTCATATTATGGATCCATTTTTCATTCTTATCATTAAAATAAGCATCACAACTAGCAGTTATAACAGATAAAGGAGTCTTTAATTCATGAGAAGCATCTGATATAAATTGTTTTTGTTTAACAAAAGATTTATTAACTGGATTAACTATCCATAAAGAAATAAAATGAGTAATTATAAATGATATTATTTCTAATATTATAAATAATACAGAAGATGTAATAAGTTGATTAACTAGTGATTTATTAGTATTTGTATTATCCATAATTACTAAAGTATTATTCTTAGTAAAAGCATATGAATATTTATTAGTAAATAAGTTACCTACATAATAATCTTCATCACCATGATTAGCTATTATTTCATTAGCAAGTTTCTTAATTGATTCTTCATCAATAGTATTATCTTCTGTATTACTTATAACACTTTCATATTCTCCAGAATCATTAAGTACTACTGTATATATTGTAAAGTCAATATATACTTTTCTAACATTATCATTAGGTATTGGAAACTTATCACTGAAGAAATTATTTCTAGGTCTATTATTATCCATAGATGCTCTTCTTAAAGTATCATCTACTACTTTTTGTTTATCTAAATAGTTTTTAGTAGTATTAGACACAAATAATACTACTAAAAACAAAGAAAGTAAAAGAAAGATAGTTATAAATACTTTAAATTTAAGTTTTTTCATACTTAATCCTCCATTTTATATCCAATTCCCCTAACTGCTTTAACAGTAACTTTAGAATTAATAAGTTTAAGTTTCTTTCTTAAAAAAGACATATAAGCTTCCAAACTATTCATTTCAGATTCACTTTCATATCCCCATATTTTAGTAAATATTTGTTCTTTAGAAATAACTTGATTAGGATTATTAATAAATAATTCTAAAAGTTGGAACTCTTTTCCAATTACATTAATATTTTTATTATTATTTTTATTAACAAGTTTCATTTCTTTTATATATAATTCTATATCTGAGTAAGTAATAGAATCATTATCTTTAGAACTATTCTTTCTAAGTTGAATATTTACTCTTGCTATTAATTCATCCATATGAAATGGTTTAGTTAAGTAATCATCTGCACCATTATTAAAACCATTCATTTTATCTTCAATAGTATTCTTAGCAGTTAACATTAATATTTTAGACTCAATCTTTTCTTTTTTTAATTCTTTAAGAATAGTAAATCCATCCATATGAGGAAGCATAACATCCAAAATAATTAAGTCATAGACACCAGATAAAGCATCATCAAGTCCTCTTTCTCCATCAGTATTAATATCTACCATATAATTAAGAGAAGTTAACATACTAGACATTGCATCAGCTAAATTATATTCATCTTCAATAATTAAAATCTTCATAAAATCACCACAAATAAAATATATATAATAAAACTTAAATAAAACTTAAAGATATTATATCATTAAAAAAAAAAGACCAAAAGGTCTCTTATAAAATTTATAAAAGTATTAATATAACCATAGTAAAGATAAAGAATAAACAATAAAAAGAAAAATTAATAATATTTGATACAAATAATAAAGTTCTCTTTCTATCATTATTATATCTTAAAGACTTATAAATAGATTCTAAATCATCAGTATTAGAGTAAGATTCTTTATATTGACTTAATATTGCAAAGAATAAACTAGTAAAAAGAGTACCTACTAATATAAGTCCAAATATTAAGATAAATAGTCTAACATTTGTAAGTTTATTCATTAATTCAATAAATATAAAAGTTAAAGGAATTAATAATAAAGAATTACAAATAATTAAAGCATTACAACTTTTAACAATTGAATCTTCTCTAGACTTTTCTAAATCTAAAGAAATCTTGATATCTTCTTTATTCTTCATATTTATCTCCTACAATTTTTTTCTCAATTTCTTATCTTCAATTATATCATGGAATATTAGTACATGTGCTTTTCTATCATATAATTTATCATCTCTATAAAAATCTATATTAGTATTATTTTTATTATCTTTTACTTTTCCATAGCATCCATTATATTCTATTCTATATCCTTTAGGTAATTTAACTCTATATAAGAAGTAATCTTCTTCTTTTAAAACTTCTATTCCAAGTTTTTCATACATCATTTTAGGATAACTAAAAAGATCATAATCACTAGGAGTATCTCCATGATACATAATTGGAAGTAATTCTTCTCCTTCATGCATCTTTTCTGTAGCATTATCAACAATGTCACCAAAAGGATCATCTTTAGAAAGAAGGAAAGCATCTAATAAAATTCGTTTTATTTTATCTCTACTTCTATTAATTATTGGTCTATTATCTTTTACTTTTTTTCTTTCATATTCCCTTAACTTAAATATAAAAGTAATATATTCAGCAGAATCAATATCATAAAGATTTTTAAAACATTCTATTCTATCTTCATTTAAATCTATATATTCAATTAAGTCACCATCTTCAGCTAAAGCATGTAACCAAGGTTTAGCTTTAATACCATTAATATTAATAACAGTTTCTAAAGCATCTTCATTAAATCTAACAACATTTTTATAGTTATCTAAATATAATTCAGTAACAAAGTCTTCATCTATTATTTCTTTAGGAATAAAATCCATTAAAGTAGAAGTATCTTTACTTAACTTAATACAATCTTTAGTATCTACTCTAGAACTATCTTTATATGTACATTTAAATAATTCTAAATACCATTCTCTATCTTTATACTCTTCTGGAGTCATATCAAGAATTTCTATAAAAGTTCTAGAACCATAAAGTCTTGCAGCAAGTTTCCAAACATCTTCACTAATAGCAGATTTATTTCTTCTATTAACAGTAGAAAACCATTTATGTTCAATACTATTAGTACCACATAATATAGCAAGAGTAACCATTTCTTCATCAATATATTCTAAAGGCATTATTTCAAAAACATTTTTATCAAATATCAAAGCATAATTATTCCTCATAATAACTGATTTATAAAAGTCTCTACTAAAATTATTAGCATTAGCTTTAAGATATTCATATACTTCTTTATTAGAGAACGTATTTACATAGAATTCTTCACTTCTAGCAGCCAATGGAATCTCTTTTAAATGAAGTTTATCTCTTTGTAAACCATCTCTACCTAAAGACTTATCACTTAAAGTGTAACAATCTTCATCACTAATAGACCATATCTTATCATTATATTCTTTTCCATAAGTGAATTCTCCACTTTTAAATTTATTTAAAAGTCTTGTATACACTTGATCATTTAATAAGTCATTAATTATTCTCATATTATACCCTCTTCGCAAATAATTATTATATGAAGAAGAAGATATTATGTCAATTACTAAAGGTTTGTAAACTGAGTAATTCCAATCTTTTTATTAAGTACTTTAGCTTGTTGAAGTTCTCTTACTTCATTAATTACATTACATATATTTGCTTCAGAGAAATCTCTATCATTAGTAATTATATTTATATCATCAGCTTTTATAAACGGAGGTAAATTATTTTTCTTCTTTTTTGTAATATCTCTTTCAAGAGTAATTAAATTAGCAGGATTATGATAGAAGTCCATACGGTATCTTTCTCCATCATAGATAAAGTTATATCTAGTCTTAACTATTTCTTTACCATTTACACGATGTAAATTATCTAAATATTCTTCTTCACTAACATTTTTATGTACTGTTGTTTTAGTACCATCTTTATAATATTTAACCTTAGTATACGTATAATAGCTTGATCCATTAATGGTACTCTTTCTATACATTTCATCTTCATTATCATCATAGCTTTTAACAAATTCTTGAATATCTTCTTTTAACATATGAACTGAGATTATATTGGATAAAGTTGCATAATCAATCTCATCTAATTCTATCTTGTATTTCTCTTGATCTAAGACTTCATTTTCACCTAAGAAGCCACGAATTATATTTACAACTTTTTTCATTTTCTCATCAAATAAAGTATCATTACCTACTATCTTTTGATTAGTATGAGTACTCCATGCTTCCATCGTTCTTCTATCCTTTTCAATTGCTTCTTGTGGTGTTTCAGTTCTTGCTTTATTATTAGCAGTCGTATAGTAATCTTCTTTACCATCAGCAGCAGTTATCAAATGAAGTACTAAATCATATCGATGAAGAATATCTGCTTCAGTTATCTTTTTTTCATCTATTAATGATTTAAATTCTTCATCAGTAATGTATGCCCTGTTATCAAGTATTCCTCTATCATACAAGATAACTACTTTATCATTAGTACAAAACTCTGCAGCCATATCTCTTGTTTTCTCTTTGGCAAGTTGTTCTTCAAGAACAATTCTTTGAAAGTCTAAAAGTGAAAGTCTATCATTATCACTTCCAAATGGTTTAACACCATCATTGATTAACTCAGTTGCAGATTCATTTACAGATAATACTGTATAACCTTGCTCTCTAAATAGTTTTGTTATTTCTTCAATCGCTGTTGTCTTACCACCACATGGTCCTCCTGTAATTACAATTCTAAGAATCTTTTTCTTTTCCATTATTACCTCCTTAAAAAAATTCTTATAAAAGAGTACAAAAAAACGTATATTTATACAATATACGTTTTATACCCTAAAATATTATGAACCAAGACTTCTTTAAGACGTTTCTTATATTTATACTTATACATATCCATAAAGATCCCTCCTTAAAAGATATTTCCTTGGTGTACTTTCATTTTAATTACATAAATATATTTTGTCAAGTAATTATATTAATATATTATTATCTTAATATAAATCAGATTTATAACTAATCTTTTTGTCTAATACTAATCTATATACTCAATTTACTACTATTTTATCTGTTTTTTACTCAAATGTTTTAGCAACTTCTTCTAATAAATCTCTTATTGGTAAATGTTGTGGACAAACACTTTCACACATTCCACATTTAATACACTCTGATGCTTTACCATTTTCTTTTGTATGCTTTTCATAGTACATATTACTATTCCAATCATTAAATTGTTTCTTAGCATTATAACATGAGAATAAATCTGGAATAGATATATTTTGAGGACAACCTGCTACACAATATCGACATGCAGTACATGCTATTCCACCAAGTGATTTTAATATCTCATTTACTTTTTCAATAGCAGCATACTCTTCATCATTTAAAGGAACAAACTCTTTCATATAACTAACATTATCTTTCATTTGTTCTAAATTACTCATACCAGATAATACTTGATATACTCCATCTAAACTTGCAGCAAATCTAACAGCATAACTAGCATATGATAAATTCTTTCCATGATTAATATTATCAAATACTTCTTTTGCACTATCTGGAAGTTTTACTAGTCCTCCACCTTTTACTGGTTCCATAATAAGAACTGGTTTATTATATTTTCTACATATTTCATAACATTTTCTACTTTGAACTCCTGCACTTTCATAATCAACATAATTAAGTTGAATTTGTACAATTTCTATTTCAGGATGTTCACTTAAAATCATTTCAAGAATATCAGCAGTATCATGAAAAGATATACCTAAATGTTTTATCTTTCCAGATTCTTTTAAAGAACTAGCAACCTTATAAGCATTACAATTCATAAATTGCTTATAGTTAGTTCTATCTTGAGCATGCATCAAATAATAATCAAAATATTCCACTCCACAAGCTTTTAATTGTTCCTCAAATAAAGGAATAATATCTTCTTCCTTTTTAAAATAATTACCAGTTAATTTATTAGTTAAAATAAATGATTCCCTAGGATATCTTTTAGAAAGACAATCACCAATTGCTTTTTCACTAAGTCCATCAATATATCCATGAGCTGTATCAAAATAATTAAAACCATTATCCATATAGTAATCAATCATTTTATTAAATTCATCATAATCAACTTTCTTACCATTCATTGGAAGTCTCATACATCCAAATCCTAATTTTAAATCCATAACTTCACCTCTAACTAACTTATAACATTTTATTTTAAAAAGTGCTATCTTTTTATTTGAACATTAGGTACTTCTCTTGCTAAACTTAATATTTTACTTCTATTATGTTCAACAACTTCACTAGACATATCTTTAACATTTTTATTATTAATATATAACTCATCAAAAACATGTTTTAAAAAAGGATCTTTTGAATTAACAACAAAAAAGTATAAAGCTTGCTTTAAATATTGTAATGCTTCTTTTTGTTTTTCTTTACTTAAATTTAAATAATCAAAATTAAATAATTCTGCTCTAATTAAATCTATTTGTAATTGTTCAAAAATTGTTGCTATATGATCTTCAGGAATATATCTTAACATACATATTTCTCTAGATGCTTTAGCATATTTAAATCCTCTAGAGTTTTCCATTGTCTTATTAACTACATTCTTTTTAAACTTCAACATCAAAAGAGGATTCATTCTACTTAATTCTGCAATTAGTTTTATCATATTATCATCAATATCTATTTTATTACATAAATAATCTTTACCTATTATTCTATCCTCTTCAGATAAATCAATAGTCATTATATTATCTGAATCAACAAATCCATTAGTATCAGAATTAATAACTGCTACTTTATGAATATCTTGTTCATCATAATATTTAAGCATTTTCTCTAATGATGTAGATGTAGATATCCAATCTGTCATTTTAAAAGAACCACACATTAAATGACTTTGAAGACTAGATAAATATTTATAAATGATTATATAAATACCAAAGTTTATATTTTCACTATTATTTTTAATTAAACTAGTTAGTTCATCTTTAGGCATAGTACTAACTAATTTAGAAACATTACAAAACTCTTTTAAGTCTTCCCTAGTCTTAGATGAAGCTCTTAAAAACTTTTTATTTAATTTATCATTATGATTGATTAAATAATCAGTCATATGTTCTTTAATAAATAATTCTTTTTCTTCATCAGATAATGATTTAAATTCTTTATCATTTTCATAAAAGTTTCTTGTTACATCGTACATTAATTGTTTAGAAGCAATACCATTCTCTAATGGATTACTTACTATATCTAAATCATTAAGAGCTCTTACTAAGTGCATAATATCAATCCTCAAAGACTTATTATAATATAAATCATATTTTTATTTCAAGAAATTAATTACTAAATCTACTAATATATCTTTTTCTTTAGGATTAGATTGTGCAATAAGTAATGTAATTGCTACAAGAGTATTATTGTCTATAACTTGTACACCATTTTTATATAAAATATTATAAAAGTTTAAAAAGTAAATAAATAATGTAGCTGCTATTCTTTTATTACCATCTATAAATGTATGATTTTTAGTAATTAAATATAAAAAATTAACGGCTTTTTCTTCTATAGATGGATAAACATCCACTCCATCAAATGATTGATAGATATCATTGATAATAGATGATAATCCTTTATTTCTTTCTAAAGCAAATAAGTTACTATCACTATTAAATCTAAGTTTATTAATTACTTCTAAGCAATCTTCATATTTAATAACACTATCACTATTTGTACCTTTTGGTTTATTAAGTTTCCCATGATCATAATCATCAAGGATATTTAAAGCATTAGAATAATTATTAATAACTTTAATTATTCCTTGAGCTTCTTCTGCTTTTAATTCATAATCTATTCTTCCTGCTATATCAATCAATTTAACTGTTTTTTCTAAATATTCTAATCTTTTTTGATTAACTGCATATCCTTTTAACATATAGTCTTTTAAAACTTGATTAGCCCATTTTCTAAATGCAATACCTTCTTTACTTTTAACTCGATAACCAACAGAAATAATCATATCAAGATTATAATAATAAGTAGGTTTGTCACTAAATTCGGAATTTCCGAATTTTGTCATTGTTTCATATTCAAGCAATTCCTTATCTTTGTAAATATTTTTAATATGTTCATTAATTGTTGATTTTGATTTGCCAAATAAGATACTCATTTGTTCTTGAGTTAACCATACTGTTTCATCTTTCATATTTACTTCTAATTTAATTTTTTGATTTTCAAATATTATAATTTCATTATTCATTTATTATTTCTCCTATTTTTTTATTTTCTTTTTCTAATTTTTTTAAACTCTTCTTAGGTGTTGGTAAATCTTCAGGCATAATTCCACCTATTTCTTTAATAGCATTTCTAATTTTTTTGCCTACTTCATAATGTGTTTCATTGGCTTTCTTTTCACCATGGATATTATCTTTTTTTAATTTAGATTCTGTTTGAGTTATTCTAAATAAATTAGTTGCAAGTTCAACACTTCCCATGTTATCTAAAATATCTTCTCTATATCTTAGGCCTTTTCTTTTAGCTATGTCATCAGAAGTTTCTCCATTATATAAACCTTTATATCCAGCATTGTGAAATTTATCAAAGTTTTTAACTCCTGCATCTTTTGCTGCTTTATTTAGTGAAATATTTCCTTTTCTTGTTAAATCTCTTTGATAAAATCTTTTATCGTCTTCACTCAAATTATTATATTGCTCAATTGTAAGTTCCATTTTTCTCGTTTGAATTGCAAAATATGTTTGAGCAAGAGCAATAACTTTTTTTCTGCTATCGCCATTTTGAGCAATAAGATAACATGCATAACGTGATAATTTATAATTATCGAGTTTTCTTTGTGCATTAGAACCAATATTAACCATTTCGGCCACGTGGACGAAATGGTTATTTATTATTTGATTACTTGTTTCACAAGCAATCATTGCCTTTTTTATAATTGGTATAAATTTACGATATTCACTATATTCTAGAATCTTACCTAATTCTCTTGCACTCCAATATTCATTTCCTTCTTCATCAATATGTTTTATTTTTTCAAATGTTTCTTCATTATAGTTTTCAATATTATTCATTTATTATTCCTCCCTTCAAACAAATATTGAATTGTAATATTAATTCATCACCACCTTAAAACAAAAAAAGGAGTATATCTCCTCTCTTCCAAAGGAAATATACTCCGCATCATATATATTTATTTCTTGCTTAACAAATATACTTTATCGTCTAAATTGTCATCAACACCTAGCAAGTCAGTTGATGTATAAATTGTAATATAATTAATGATTATTTGCAAGTATATATGGATTACTTTTAGATCCATCTCCACTTTTTATTTTAACAGTTTTTTTCAAATATACTGCTGGTTTAACTTTATGACCAGTAGGATAAATATTTCCATTAACTCCTGCTTGTCCATGATCAGCATATAGAAATACTTGGTTAGCATTAATATTAATTGGAGAAAGTAACCAAACATTATTACCGTCATACATCCAGTTATTATCTTTACAATATTCAACACCAGTATTCTGCCAATCTAATATTTTCATATTAATACAAGTCAAGCGATTTGTTTCATTTCCACCATTTGTCGCATATCCATAATCAGATGGATATAATAATCCAATGTATCCAGTCCATTCAGTTGGTCTTCCGCTATAAACATCTGTTCCTCTTTCTTGAGTATATATTCTTGTTGTATACCAACCTTCTCCCTCACTGCTACCTATTCCTCCCAATTTCCATGTATGATTATCAATCATATCTTTAGCTTCAGTTGATAAATTATTATAGTATTCACCATTTAGATATTCTTTAATATTTGAAGCAGTCCAGTCATTAACATTATATGTCCATCCATTTCTTCCTGCAGTAGTATAATCCATTCCTGCTAATGGTACTTCTTTTGTTATTTTTACGAAACCATCAAAGACACCTACTATTTGCCAATCTTCATTATTAAATTTAACGTAGTTTTTTGGATTTTTTCCATAGTATCTAACATTACCATAATCATCTGTAAATAAGTAATTTTCTTCAGCAGTAGTTGTATTATTAGCAAGAGCAATTACTTCTCCAGATAGTCCATCAGGTCTAGCATTTTCATATTCAAATGTTTTACAATTACTACTTAAAAGAGCTGTTTTACTTCTACCATCAATACCTATATCTGAAGATATTTCATTTTCTTTAACATTTGATTCAATATCATCTTCATTTAATTCATTATAAGGTATAATTCCTTTTATACCAATTTGTGATGAATCTACACTTGTCCAATAATATGAAAAGTTATTATTTTCATAAATAACTATTACATATGCTTTAGTAAATTTACCATAAGGTGACTCTGCTTCTTTTCCATTTTCAACTGGAACACATTTTGTTGGAAAATAATATGTAACATCTTCATCAAATACATTTAATTTTCCAGAATTAACTATATTTCTAGTCGCACCAATTACTTGTTTAGCAGTATCAATATAAGCACTCTTTCTAGAATTGCTAATATAACTAGTAACTGCAGGTATAGCAATAATCATAAGAACACCAAGAATAATAATAACTGCTAATAATTCTATTAAAGTAAAAGCTTTCTTTTTTTCTCCTGTTTTTTTATTGCTTGTTTTAGTCTTTTTTTCTTTTGATTTTTTTGTGAGATTATTTTTTTTCTTTTCCATATAATAACTCCCATTATGCATTCATTATATCATAAAGAAAACAAAATAAAAAAAGTATTATTTTTTAGATAATAACTTTTTAGTTCCACATCCACATACTCCTAAAAAAGAAGTAAGATAAAATAAAATTGTTCCAGTATCACTATCAGTTCCTTTATTATTTTCTTCATCAACTAATATAATTTCTTCTTTAATAGGTTCTTCTTTTTTTTCTTCCTCTTCATATTTACAAGAGCCATCATCCTTTGTTGCTTTTAAATTATAGTTCAAGGCCTTTTTATCTTTACATCCATAAACATCATATTTGCATTTTCCATTATCCTTTGTTGCTTTAGGATTATAATTTTTTGCTTTTTTATCGGTACAACCTTTAATAGTGTATTTACAACTTCCATCATTTTTGGTTGCTTTAGGATTATAATTATTTGCCTTTTTATCGGTACAACCTTTATACTTACAGCTACCATCGTTGTGATTTGCATTTGAATTATAATTGTATGCTTTAGGATCAGTGCATCCATTTATTCTTGGTGGAGTACATCGACAAGATGGACTTAAGGTATTATCACAACATATTCTTCTTCCATCACTACTACATCCACATTCTCCACCATGATGTGAACAACATCCACGTCCAGCATAAACACTAATAGGAATAAAGACAAATAAAAAAAATAATAATAAAATATACTTCTTCATGACTAACTCCCAATAAACAATTTCTATTTTATTATAAAAAAAACATAATTCAATAAACTCTAAAAAAGGGAGAGATAATTCTCAAAAATAGATACAAAAAAAAAGAGACTAAATCTCTCCTTTAAACTCAAATGGAAGTCCTTTTACAACAGATAAATTCCATATTCTAATAAATTCATCTTTATTTTTTAAATAATATCTTGAAGATAATCTAGTTACTGTTTTCAACTTTTTCTATTTCATTAACAAATTCTTTTTCAGTTGGCAACATTAATTTATATTTAGAAGCAAATAAATTCTTATCATCATTTAATACTGAGTACTTAACAATAGTATCCTTTTTACTAGAGCAAAGAATTATTCCAATAGTAGGATTGTCATTAACATCTTTTATTTCATTATCATAATATCTTACATAGAAATCTATTTGTCCTATATCTTGATGAGTTAATTTACCAAGTTTTAAATCAATTAAAACAAAGCATTTTAAAATATAATTATAGAATACTAAATCTATATAAAAATTGTCTCCATCTACATCTATTCTCTTTTGTCTAGAAATAAATGAAAAACCTCTTCCAAGTTCTAGCAAAAATTCTTGAAGATGTTCTAATATATTAGATTCTAAATCTTTTTCTAAAAACTTATTATCTTTAATATCTAAAAATTCTAATATATATGGATCTTTTATAAAATCATTAATTGATTCTTTCTTTTCTAATTTATTTATTTCATTTCTTACTTCTTCTTTATTCTTCTCGCTAGTAGATATTGTTCTTTCATAATTGAAACTATTAATTTGTCTTTCTAGTTGTCTTACACTCCAATTAGATTTAATAGATTCTTCTAAATAAAAGTTTCTTTTCTTCTCGTCTTCAATATTCATTATTATTCTATTATGGCTCCAACTTAACTGGTTCCACAGTGTGGAACCACTTTTTCTTTCTTGGTGCCACAGTGTGGCACCACTACTATTCGACTGGTTACACAGTGTGTAACCACTATCTAACTAATCACACACTGTGTGACCACTTGTTTTATAAGTTAAATAAAACTTCTTCATTTTTTTCAAATTAGAAGCATCAAATCCATTTCCATAATTTATTGTAAGTTTATTAGAAAACTTCTTTATTATTTCATTTTGTAAAGACTCAAAATGATATTTCTCTATAAATTCATTTATTATTCTTCCAATGTTAAAGTATAACTCTACCATTTCATAGTTTATATTTCTATTAACACGTTTCTTAGAACTTATAATTAATTCATTAATCATTTCATAATAATTGTTTAAAATATTATTTTCAACAATAGTTGTATCCATTTACATCACCTTGAAATGAATAATACAAAAGATAAAATATTATTTCAAATTACTAATTATGTAAATTCAAATAAAAAATACTAAAAAAAATATTAATTCTTCTGAGTACTTTTTAATTATTCAAAATTAAATATATCAATTTATATTAAACTATTTCTTTTTTATATTTCTCCCTTAAACTCAAAAGGAAGACCTTTAACAACAGCTAAATCCCATATTCTAATAAATTCATCTTTATTTCTTGAAACTACATCCATTGCTAACTTAGTCTTCTTTCTAGATTTAAATGACTTATCCATTATTTCTAAAGTATAAAGATTAACTCTAAATTCTTCACCAGAATATTCACAATGGATATGTGGAATCTTATGAAGATTTTTTTCTCTTGTATGAAAAAAGTATCTTATACCTTCACTCTCTCCAAGAGTTCCACCAATGCCTTGCAAATAATGTGTAGAAAGCATTCTTTCAGATATTTTAAAGTATTCTTCAAGAACACCTATCTTAGTATTCATAACATCGTCTTCATTATAATCAAAAGTAATTGAATTAAAACAACCAAATACAAAGTCAGGCAAATTAGAATACTTATGTTTTTCTTGTTCTTTATAAAGTTTAATACTATATAAATTAAAAATATAATCAATTGCTTCTTTTAAAGTATAACTTGTATCAATAAACTCTTTTATATCATAATTAATATCAGTTTCATTTTTTTGATATTGATTATGTATAACTCTTATATCAATGTTTAATAATAGATTGATTATAATTGGTCACCTCAAGAACAAAATAAAAAAAAGAGTATTACAAATACATTAATTTTTTTTGTAGCAATCGTTAAATTAATATTTTAATGTTGTAGAATATGCAACAAATATTTTTGATAAAACTGATTCAATTATTTGTTTTCGTTCCATTTCAGTAAAATTATTTCTATCAGATAAAATAGTACTGACATAGTCAATAAATTTAATCACATTATTTTGATCTTTGACATATTCTAAAAATTTATTAAAAATTTTAATAGATTCTTCTTCAACTTTTTGATTTAGAATCAAATTATTGTTCATAAACATAACTCCTTCTAATTGGTATAAATAAAAGATTGATGGTATTGCACCATCTCTTACTTGTACAGAACCTTCCAACTTGTGTTTAAACACTCAACTTTGTCTAAAAGCACAATTAACATTGAAAAATCCTTGTATAATACTACTCGCCT
>JAEEGL013264803.1_pt1 | contig 18442 bp, 15 predicted proteins | sample 9134231 | NCBI WGS metagenome assembly JAEEGL01 (sample SAMN16246548, study PRJNA631951) | gut metagenome | biome: gut microbiome; feature: rumen; material: fiber-attached | host: Bos | place: Iran: Karaj | collected 2018-10 | reverse complement strand
TTAAGAGAATTAAGAAAGAAATCAGGTGGATACTTTGGTTCAGGAGAATCAACAGGATCAATCGGTGTTGTTACAATCAACATTCCTAAACTTGCTTATCTTGCAAAAGATGAAAAAGATTTCTATGAAAGATTAGAAAAAATGATGGAAATCGCTGCAAGAAGCTTAAAAGTTAAGAGAAATGTTATTACTAAATTATTAGACGCTGGATTATATCCATATACAAAGAGATACTTAGGAACATTCAACAACCACTTCTCAACAATTGGTTTAGTTGGTATGAACGAAGCATCTCAAAATGCTAATTGGTTAAGAAAAGACTTAACAACAAGAGAAGGACAAGAATTCGCTAAGAAGACATTAAACTTCATGAGAGAAAAACTATCAGACTTCCAAGAAGAATATGGAGATCTATACAACCTAGAAGCTACACCAGCTGAATCTACATCATTCAGATTTGCAAAACATGATAGAGAAAAATATCCAGATATTATCACAGCAACAAATGGAGACAAGACTCCATACTATACAAACTCATCACACTTACCAGTTGGATATACATCAGATATATTCGAAGCATTAGATGTTCAAGATGAATTACAAACATTATATACATCAGGAACAGTATTCCATACATTCCTAGGAGAGAGACTAGAAGATTGGAAGACAACAGCAGCATTAGTTAGAAAAATTGCTGAAAATTACAAATTACCATACTACACAATGTCTCCAACATATTCAATTTGTACAGAACATGGATATATTAATGGTGAACATTACAAATGCCCAACATGCGGTAAAGAAACAGAAGTTTATAGCCGTATCACAGGTTACTACAGACCATTAAAGAACTGGAATGATGGTAAAGCTCAAGAATTCCAAGACAGAAAAGAATATGACACAGCAAGTTTTAAACTTGATTTAACAGATAAAAAATGTGAAGACAAAGATTGCGATTGCAAAAAAGAAAAGAAAGCAACAAAATCTAAAGCCGCTTCAACAGAAAAAGTTTTCAATGAAATCAAAATTTCAGAAGAAACAACAGAAAATCCAAATGATACAAAAGTAATTCTATTTGCTAGAAAATCTTGCCCAAACTGCAAGATGGCAGATATGTTATTAAACAAAGCTGGAGTAAAATTTGATAAGATTGATGCTGAAGAAAACGTTGATATGACAAAAGAATATGGCGTAAAAACAGCTCCTACAATGGTAGTTATGAAAGATGGTGTTACACAACAATTCGTAAATCTATCAAATATCAAAGGTGAAATCGAAACAAATTTCAAGAAAACAAGTTTATAATTAATATAAGGAGACTTCATGGATAATACAATTTATGACTGTATAATAATAGGTGCAGGTCCTGCTGGACTTACATCAGCTATATATTTACTTAGAGCTGGAAAGAAAGTATTAATATTAGAAAAATCAGCCATTGGCGGTGGAATAGCTTCCACCCCAATGATTGAAAACTATCCAGGATGTGCAAGAATAAGTGGGGAGCAATTAGCAGACAACTTATTTGCACAAGTAACAGACTTCGGCGGTGAACTTGAAGTATGGGAAGTAAAGAAAATAGAAGAAGATGGAGATCATTATAAATTAGTTACTGATGGTCCAGATTTCTTCGCAAAAACAATAATTATTGCTACAGGAACAACATGGAGAAGATTAGGTCTTCCAAATGAAGAAAACTTAATTGGACATGGAATTAGTTTCTGTGTAACATGTGATGGTGCTTTTTATAAAGATCAAACTGTTGCAATTATTGGTGGAGGAAACACAGCAGTTACAAATGCTCTAGAGTTATCTGATATTTGTAAAAAACTAATTGTAGTTCAAAATCTTGCAGATTTAACTGGAGAAAACATTTTAAATGAAAAACTAAAAGCAAAAGAAAATGTAGAAATCATTTATAATGCAACAGTTAAAGAATTAATAGGGGAAGATGAACTTAAAGGAATAGTTATCAATACTCCAGACGGAGAAAAGAAAATTGATGTAGATGGTATGTTTATATCAATTGGACTTGTTCCACAAACAGATTTTGTTAAAGATTCAATTACATTAAATAAATTTAATTATATTGATGCAGTTGAAAACTGTAACACAAATCTAAAAGGTGTATTTGTTGCAGGCGATGTAAGAAATAAAGCTTATCATCAAATTACAACAGCAACATCTGATGGAACAGTAGCAGCGCTAGAAGTTCAAAAATACTTAGATAAATAAGTTAATTTATGATTTATTCATTTGTTATAAAACTAGAAAAAGTTTCTCGAAAGAGAAGCTTTTTTCTTTTTAAAACATTGAAATTATTTGCAATTATTACTATAATATTCTTGTCAAATTTATTTAATTAAATGAGATTCTAAGGAGAAAATAATGGAGAATAAAGGTACTAGATTAATAACCATTATAATTATAGGTATTGCTGTAATAGCTTCAGTAATATTAATAGTAATACTAGATGGAGCAGAAAGATCTGCAATTGCTGCTGCAACAAATGATAATAGTGTTTTAAATCCTGTTATCGGAAGTACAGAGCCAACATATGAACATGATGACTTTTTAAAATGCAGTGCAATTTATAAAAAGGAAAATAATAAAGTAATTTGCTATATTCAAAATACAGGAAGCAACAATTGCTCAGCAAATTATACAGTATCATATAAAGATGAAAATAATCATGAGATAGGACATACAACAGGAACTATAGATGAAATCTTAGCTGGGGATTATCGTTTTGCACTTGTAGAAAAAGATATTCCAGCAAATACTGCTAAAGTTGAATTATATGCAAAAGCAGGAACAATGAATACAAATCCATTTAAGATTCAAATGCAAACTGCTATTTCAAACGGAAATGTAAGAGTAACAATTCCTGCATATACCCAAACATTTTCATTAAAAGAAATTCAAATTTGTTTTATGGATGCAAATAATGGAATAGTAGATGTTCAAATTTATCCATTACCAGGAACAATACCAGCAAATACACCATACACTTTAGGTGAAATGCCAATGGCTGCTGGTTCAACTCAAGTAGCTATATGCTCATATGGTTATGCTCAATAACAAAAGATTACATACTTAATATTTTGAAAGAATAACAATGCTAGAGTTAGACGAGATTACAAGAAGTATAAGTGAATATAAAAATAGAATTAATGATTTATCAAAGACATTAAAGGTAAATGAATTAAATTCTGAATTAGCCGGATTAGAAAGTAAAATGAATGATTCGGCTTTTTGGAATGATAAAGACGAATCTTCTAAGACTTCAGCAAGAGTTTCACAAATAAAAAGAACACTTCAAAGTTATAATGAAGTTAATCAAGAACTAAATGATTTAAATGATTTAATTGAAATCTATAAAGAAGAATCAATAGAAGAATATGAATCTGAAATTAAAAGTGCTGTAAAGTCAATTTCAAAACAATTAGATACATTAGAAATATCAGTTTTATTATCAGACAAATATGATAACAGTAATGCCATTATAACAATACATCCGGGAGCAGGGGGAACAGAGGCACAAGACTGGGCTCAAATGCTTTATAGAATGTATGCTAGATGGGCACAAGCTAATGATTTTAAGTTCGAAGAACTTGATTATTTAGATGGTGATGAAGCGGGATTAAAATCTGTTACATTTTTAGTAAGTGGACCATTTGCATATGGATATTTAAAATCAGAAAATGGTGTACATAGATTAGTTAGAATTTCTCCATTTGATGCAGGTGGAAGAAGACATACTTCATTTGCTTCAGTAGAAGTTCTACCAGAAATAGATGACAATACTGATGTAGAAATAAAACCAGAAGACATTAAAATGGATGTATTTAGAGCATCTGGTGCAGGTGGACAACATATCAATAAAACTTCATCTGCAGTAAGATTAACTCACATACCAACAGGAATAGTTGTTTCATGTCAGACACAAAGAAGTCAATTTCAAAATAAAGACTATGCAATGAAGATGTTAAAATCAAAATTGATTGCTATAAAAGAAAAAGAAAACCTAGCAACTATCGATGATTTAAAAGGTGTTCAAATGGATATTGCATGGGGAAGCCAAATTAGATCATATGTATTTTGTCCATATACAATGGTTAAAGATCATAGAACTAATTATGAAGTCGGAAATGTTGAAGCGGTTATGGATGGAGACATTGATGAATTTATATTCGCATATTTAAAATATTTAAAAACAAAAGAATAAAATAATTAAACAAAATAAAAGGAATGTTCTAATATAGAAACATTCCTTATTTTTTATTTATTAGGTTTAAAATCAGATAGAGGATTAGCCTCGATTGCTGATCTAACTTGGTCGTTATCCACATGGGTATATATTTCTGTAGTCGATATACTTTGATGCCCTAGTAATTCTTGTAATGCTCTAATATCAACTTTTCCATACTTATACATTAAAGTAGCAGCAGTATGTCTTAATTTATGAGTAGAGTATTTAGTAGTATCAAGTCCAGCTCTTTGTAATTCTCTAGAAACAATGTTTTCAACAGTTCTTTTTGAAATTCTAGTTCTTTGTGAACTTAAAAATAAAGCTTTTTCTGAGTTCTTGCTATCATGTTTAGCATTATTAGGTCTCATAGGTAAGTAAGAATTAATTGCATCAATACAAGCTTGATTTAAATAAATAGAACGTTCTTTATTACCTTTACCAATAACGGTTAATCTACAATCATCAAAATGAATATCACTAATATCTATACCAACTAATTCTGATAAACGCATACCACAATTTAAGAATAAAGTAATAACACAAAAATCTCTTTCTTTATTTTTATTATCAACGTCATCAGAGGAGATGCTTAATAGTTTTTGTGAATCTTCTAATGTTAAGTACTTTGGTAATCTCTTATTTAACTTAGGTGTTTCAAGGTTTTGCGCTGGGTTGTTTTCAAGAAGATGATTTGTAATAGTGTGATATTTGAAAAATATTCTAATAGTAGAAATCTTTCTAGCACAAGTAGCAGGACCACAATTACATTTAATTGATAAGTAAGAAATGAAAGCGTGGATGTCTTCTTGTTTAATCTTTGCTAATTGATCAACAGTGAAGTCTTTAATTTTTATATTTTCTAATTCTTTTTCATCAGTCAATTTAAAATGATATTTCATATATCTAAAAAATCTTCGTAAATCGCTATTGTATTGATCTACAGATTGAGGAGATTTTCTTTTATATGTTAATTGATATTCAAGAAATTCATTTATAAACTGAGGATTTTCTTCAGGATCAATCATAAATTTTCCTTTCTAAAATTTAGTACAACTATTAGTTAATATTACTCAACAGATTTAATGAAGTATTGTAAGCTGTTTCCATCAGCAACTCTAACTCTAGGTAATTGATATTTATTAGCTCCTGGTTGAACACGTCCGCCTTCAACTGTAACAGCTAATTTAAATCCAGATTCTTTTAAAGCTGTAATAGAAGAATCATTATAATGTCCAAATGGATATGCAAAAATAGTTGCGCCTCCTAATGTTTGTGAAGAAGTAGTTAAATCCTTGCGAGCATCTTCAACACTTAAAGTAGTAATTTTTCCGCGTCCACCAGCACCGGCAACATGACATGCATCTGTGTGAGATTCATAGTAAACAAATTTAGAAGCATTCTCTGGGAAAGCTCTCCAGCCATACCAACTTGTTACAACAAATGAAGTCATTTTAACATTGTATTTTTCAAGTACTGGAACAGCAACATCAAAGAATGAATCATCACCATCATCGGCTGTTAAAACAATACTTTGAGCAGGTAATTGAATTTTACCATCAATATAATCTTCAACTTCTTGCCAAGTAGGGAAGTAGTAGTGATTTTCTGTTAAATATTTAATTTGTTTTTCAAACATATTTACATCAAGCCAGTTTGCATCACCTTTAGTTTTATAGTATTTAACATTGTCATAAAAGAAGTGATACATACAAATAGGAACACCTCTTGTAATTTTTTCTCTTACATAAACCTTATGAGGTAGAGTAGTGGTATTTCCTGAACTATCTGTAACAGATATATTAACTTCATATTCACCAACTTCAGTAGGTGTTTGATCAACAGTAATTTTATCTGAAATATCGCCATCTAAATCATCCATGGCAGTAGCTTTAGGTTTGTATTCAGTTCCAACTGCTATAACATCATATGAATTTTCTAATGTTAAAACAGGAGCCTCAGAACTAGATTGAGCAGTAGTAACTACATTCTCAGGACCTTCAGCATCTTTTATTATTTGTGTTTGATTAATAATAAATATAATAATTACTCCAATAATAGCAGCAATTAATAATAATTTAATTAGATTTTTCATTATATAAAACCTCCAAAATAATCTAATGCAATTATAGTTTAGGGGAGTAAAAAATACAATAATTTCACGCAATTTATTTGAGTTTAAAGCCTAAATATGGTATATTTATTATATGTTGAAGAAACGAGGTAAACGAGAATGAGAGATAGTTTTAAAGATGTTGCAGCAAATGCAAATAACCCAAAATTTCAAAACATGATAAGCAGAATAAATCCTTTATATCAAAGAAATAATGATCTTAGATCAGACTTTGAAAGAGATTATACTAGAGTAATTCATTCTAGAGGATATAGAAGAATGAAGCATAAGACTCAAGTATTCTTTTCACCTGAAAATGACCATATATGTACTCGTATAGAGCACGTAGCATTAGTAGAATCAATATCATATACAATTGCTAAATATTTAGGATTAAACGTAGAATTAACAAGAGCTATAGCAACAGCTCACGATATAGGACATGCTCCATTTGGACATCAAGGAGAAAGAATTTTATCTGAGATTTCAGAAAGAGACCTAGGTAAATCATTCTGGCATGAAAGAAATGGCCTAGAAATCGTTGATAATATTGAATTATTAGACACACCAAAAGGTGGACTTGAAAATCTTGATTTAACTTATGCTGTAAGAGATGGAATTATATCTCACTGCGGCGAAATTGATGAGAACAATCTAAAACCACGTGATGAATTTATTAATTTAGACGACTACACAACAGTAAATCAATATGCACCATATACATGGGAAGGATGTGTTGTAAAAATCGCAGATAAAATCTCATATTTAGGAAGAGATATCGCTGATGCAGTAACATTAGGATTAATAAATGATAACTTAGATGAGTTATATGAAATATTAGGAATGGATAGAGTAAATAAAATCAATAATACTATCGTAACAAATGACTTTATAGTTGATTTATGCGAGAATTCAACTCCTGAAAAAGGATTTACATTCTCGGAAGAAACATTTGAAAAAATAAAAAGATTAAAAGAATACAATTATAAAAATATTTACTTTAATCATAAAACTAGAATACCAAACGAATACTTTAAATTAGTAATTAATAAGATTTATGATTTATTAAAAACAGCATATACAGACAGGGAAGAGGCAGAATCAATCTGTAAGTTATTAGTTACAGATTTTGATGATTATCTAATTAATTACTGGACAAAAGAAAGACCAGATCATAATACAAATAAAGCAATATTTAATATTGATAAAGAAGAAGATTATCTTCAAGCAATAATTTATTATATTTCAGGAATGACAGATAATTATGCAATAAAGATGTTTAATAAAATAATTAATTTCTAATACTATAAAGGCGCCAATATCGGCGTCTTTTTTATGTTGAAAATGTTATCTTATTGTAACTCTAATGTTAAATGTAAAGTGATATAATTTAAAGGATAATTTTACAAAGGAGATATAAAAATGGACGAAAATAATTTCCAAAATAATTATAATCCATCTATGAATGCATACGATTCAATGAATTCAAATATGGCATTCAATCAACAACCACAAGGTTTCCAACAACCTCCTGTAGTTGATCAACCAATTAATAATGGATTTCAACCTCAACCACAACCTCAACCAAAGAAGAAAAAGGGTGGTGCAGTAGCACTAATCATCATATTAGTACTAGTAATTGCTTTAGTAGGAGGAGCAGCAGCTTACTATTTCTTAGTAGTTAAGAGTCCTAAAGCGGCTATTAATACATTCTTAGATAATATTGATAGCAAATTAGGAGAAGCTTCAAGTTCAATTGAAAGCAATTCTGAATTAGTTGATTTTAAAGCTTCAATCAGTGTTCAACAAGATGAAACAACAGATTCAGCAAACAAGACTTTTATTAGCATCTTAAATAATTCAGATTTAGAATTTGTTTCTGGTATTGATAAAACTGATAAGAGAGCTATTATAAATCTTTCATTAAATTACAACAATGACCCAATTACACTAAGTGTATATTTTGATACACAAACAAAAGGCGTTTATGTTTATAGTAAACAAATCTTAGGAAAACCAATCAAAGTTGCAGAAGTAACAGATGAAACAATGGAATCATTTATCAATAGCTTATCAAACAATTCTAATACAAAGAATTATGTAAAAGCTGCACAAATGGTTTTCAAGGCTGTTAAGAATAATATTAAAGATAGCATGATTTCTGCATCAAATGCTACATATATGGCAAATGGTAAAGAAGTAAGTGCTACCAAAAACACACTACGTTTAACAAATGAAGATTTAAGTGAATTAACATATAACGTATGCAAAGAATTAGTAAACAATGCAGAATTCATTAATTTATTTGATACAAATATTCAACCTTCAATTAAGAGCGGTTTAAACGCTACAATAACTAATTATGAAACAAAAGAAGAAGTTAAGGCTAAATCATCTTCGTATGATATTAAATCTACTTTAGAATTCAGCGTTTATACAGATGGATTTATTCCAAAAGCAGTAAGATATGAATATGCTGTTACTTCTGAAATAACTATGAGTTCAACCTTAAAAACAATGTTGGACACAATGGTAAAATCAAATTCAGCACACTACGTATCAGATGATACAATTGCAGCAACCAATGTAATAGGTTTCAATATCATTGATGATGAAAACTATGAAGTTGTATATGATATCGAAGGTGATCAAAATGATCAATTACTTAAATTAAATATTAAAAAAGAGAATGAAAATAAAGTTAATATTAAAGCCACTATGAATATTAAAGGTATGGGAGCTATCACTGTTAATCTATCAATTAATAGAGAAATGAATGGAACTGTTCCAACTATGTCTGTAGCTGGTGCAACTGAGTTAAGTAAATTATCAACAGTTGATATGCAAAAATTAATTACTGATTTATCAGCTCATGAAGTAACAAAACCATTTGCTTCATATGTTTACTTAATATTATTAAGCACTACATATCAACAATCAGGCACCTATGGCAATAACAGTGCTTATAATAGTTACTATAATTCTTTATTAAACGGAAATAATACAACATCAACAAATACAACTAATACAACAAGTACAGTTCCTGCTGGAAAGCAAAAAGTTGGTGATAAAGATTTTGGATATGTCTTAGTACCAAGTAACTGGACAAGATTTGTAGATCCAGATGCACCATCAACATTACAATATTCATACGCTAATCTTTATATTTTAACAATGGCACATGTACCAACATCTTCTATGTCAGCTTACCAATATGCTTCATCATATGCTTCAAGAATGAAGAGTGAAGGAGTAGATGTTAAGACAGCAACTGTAAAAATGGGTGACTACACAGCATATCAAGTTTATGGTAAATATGAAAGTGAAAACACATGGTTAGTTGCTTGGGTATTCGAAACAAAAGATGGACAAACACGTAGTTTAGCAATAGAGGGACCTGATGCATCAAATGAAGCATTCAGTATTCCAGATACATTTACATTAGACTAATTATAAAAATACGAGAAAGGCGCTATTTAAAGCGTCTTTTTCTTTTTGCTGATTTGAAAAAATTGGTAAAATATGTTATAATCATTTTATCTAAAAAACAGCAGAGCAGAGGAGAATACAACTATGGGAGATAATGCTGTCCGGCTCCGGCGAGCCAAATTAGAAGATTTTGATTTTTGTAAACGCATGACGGATGATATCAATAATGAAGTTTTATATTGTAACTATTCCGCGTTTATAGAAATCCCTGGCATTGCACAAAAGATACAAGAAGACGAGAAAAAAGATCCAGTAGAAATTGATTTTTATCTACCAGAATTCACTATAGATTGGTTTGAAAAGGAAATTACAAAGTTCAAAGATAAGTATTATATCATTGAATTAGTAGATTCTGAAAGCCACGAAGTGAAGGAAATAGGATTCTTTAAAGTGTCTTATATGACACGAAAAGAGCCTAACAGGATCAATTCTTGGACCATGATACCAAATTACTTTGGGTTAAAGGGAGAAGCCCTTAAAACATTAATAGCTCAAAAAGAACTAATCAACAAGAAACTAACAATCGTATCAATCGATAAGTGGTTAAATGATTGGTTAGCACAATTTGGTTTTATTGAAGAAAATTGTTTTTTACGTGTAATGTCAAGAGAATCGGACTAACGTCTCAATAGAGGCGTTAGTTTTTTATTTTGAAAATATAAAAACATATTATAGATAGAAAAATTTTATATAAGAAGACAGCAGAGAGGAGATTAAAAACAAACTATATAAAGGTGTATTTGGCGACATACAACATTGCGTGAAATCAAAGTTTTGCGCAAATTGATATAGGCAAAATCTATAGTTGTACACAGAGCCTACATTTCACTATTTATAAGGCTTTCAGCTATTTTATTAGTAATGAAACTATATTACTTTTATATGAAAACGTCTTAAAATCGATCCTCGTGAGCCTCTATTTTAGGCCTTTTCAGGCTATTTATATATATCTATACTATCTGTTATTTTCATATATATAATCCTACATATAATATTGAAATTTTTACTTCAGTTTATAGCTTTATTTATAATTTTTAGTAAAAATCCCGCAACGCTTGAAAATCCTTTATTTTAGCCATTTTTTCAGACAACAAACTATATGTCTTTTTTCTAAAAACGCCTTAAAATCGATTCTCGTGCGTCGTTTTTTAGGCCGTTTTTAGGGGTATTCCAGGAATGTCAGTTTTATCAATATTTTGATGATTTTTATCAGATTTTTATACCAATCAAATATTTAGTATCTAATTTATTAGATATGTAACTTGTTATCTAAAATATAAAAACGTCTTAAAATCGATTTTAGAGCGTTAAAATTTGCATTTATATTTAGATATATATCATACTAATTTAATATGATGAATTTACTATATAGTTACTATATTAAGCTTAATAATCTCAATATGATTTAGTATTTATGATCAATTAATATAATTACTATTTAGATATCAGTTATTAGTTATTAAAATTATATTCAGATCAAAAATCAAATTTGAATTTATAAAACTAAAATTCAAAAATTTTAAAAATTTAATTTAATATTTTTATAATTAATTTATTTATAAAAAATAAAAATATTTTAAATTAAAATAAAAAATATTTCTCAAATAAAAATTTTATTTCTATTTATTTTTATATTTAACTCATTTAGAAAAAATGGCTCTACTCCCCCCTATCGCCCACTTTTTCAATTTTCAAAGCAATAAAAAAGATGCACCTATTTAAGTGCATCCCTTAAAATGTCATGTCTGAATCCGTTTGATTATCAAAACTTCTGTCCTAAAAGGTGTTACGCCTACTAGTTTTGGCGCTTCAAAGTCAGAATAATCAAGCTTTTCCGGTTTCGACTTCCAGTTTCGCTTTTCTGACCAGTATCCATCTTTGTCTTGTCTAGAAATATGAAATCCTATTGGCATATCATGAAAAGTAGGTAAACCATAGATTGCGATACGATATTCACCTTCTTGGAGATTCTGATCATTAGTTCTAAAAGAAAAACCTAAAAATGTTAAGTCCTTTTTTAGCCTTTCTAAGAGATCTAATCCAGAAAAGATATCAAGTTTTTCTTCTTCACTGCTAATGCAGCCTGGAAAGAAAACTCTTTTTTGTGGATCACTAATATCTAAGTCTAAAGCGTAAGCGTAACAGTTCCGAACCGAAAGATCTAAAAGTTTTCTTTCAAAGGTTGGGGGATAACTGTTTTCAGAAACTTTATCCTTAATTTGTTGTACTATTCTTTCGTGGTATGACATTTTGTTTCCTCCTTAATTGATGTCAGATTTTTTATATGTGCAAACTCCTGAAGGAGATTATAAAGAATTAATTAGCTCAACGCTAAGTATCAATCATTATAGCATTTTTAGGGCGAAATAGCAATCAAAATAAAAGAGGAGTTTGTTCAACTCCTCCAATATGTGACTACTCGTTTTATATATACTATTATTTAAAACTGAATAGATTTTTAATATGTTTAATTAATGCTATAAAGAAATTATCTTTCTTTACTTCTATAGGCAAGTTATTATCGATTTTAGTTTCATTTTGTTTATTATTAAGTCTATCTTTAAAAATAGAATCTGGGTTATATTCTTCTCTTTTTTGTTTTTCATTTTTGATTTCTTCACTTAATTCTTTTTCTTTAATTCTTTCTTTTTGATATGGTGTTGCCCAGTAATCTCTAAATATCACAGCTAATATTGCTTCAGTTTCATTGAGCATATTTTGATTTTGAAAATTATCAAAATTAGTTATTTCATATTTATACTCTTTATCAGAGTTTAATTGCATATTTTCGATTATCTCTTTTGGTATTTTATTATATTCACTTTTAGGAATATATTTTAATATTTCTAACACCTCAGTATAAGCTTTAGGCATTAATGATTTATTTATCATTTAATATGCATTCTCCTTTTTAATCATCTCTATCTATTCCAGATTTGCCACGTATTCTACTTAGCCATTTTCCAAAAATTCCTGTGATTTTTTTCTTATCATCTGCGGTGGCTCCAATTGTCTTTTTTCCAATATCTGTAGTTGATAGCTCTTTATGTTCTAGTAATATACCTGTTTCATCATATATTGGTAAGTGTTCTTCATTATAGTGTTCAACTATATCTATAATAGATACTTCTTCTTTTCCTAGTAGTTGTTTAAAATGTCTATCTATATAACCTACTAATACTGTATTTAATTTTGATATTAATTCTTTCTCTTGTTTCATTCTGTCAAAAAAATCTATGTCCTGAGAGTCTAAGTTATTCTTTGTTGTTATAATATTATTTATCTCATCCATATTAATATCTTCAATATCACAGTTTTTTTGAAGATATTTGACGATAGTCTCGCATGTACTATCTACATATCCCGTTCCCATTCCATCGAAAAGATGAAGATCCGTTATTCTTTTTTGAGATAATTCCTTGTTTATAATTATTCCAACAATATCAGAAGTTGGAATGCTACCCATATGAAACTCTTCATCTTCAAAACCAGAATCATGATTAGTGCGTGAAGCCCTAATACCTTGACAATCTTTAAGAACAAATCCTATTCCCTGAGAAATAAAAGTGCCAAACGCGCCATGCTTATAGGTTCCAAATTCAGAAGGCGAAATTGCCATTGAAACCATATCGTCCTGATTATATCCTCCATAGTTTTTAGAATATAATTCAACATTATCCGAATCTTGTTTGGTTAAAATTCCATGTTGCAGAATACTTATATACTTAAAAACATTATGTCCAACTCCGTGAAACCTCAGTGATTTATCTTCTAAAATATTCATTGATATCTCCAAGTTTAATTATAATTCTTTAGCAGCAAAAGTTTGAACCATTGCATCCATTATATGTCCTATACCTTCAAGATAATCTGTTGTTCCTTGGCATGAAGTTGTTATTTCATATACGCAGTCTTTTCCAGTATTAATGTAATATGTGTTTTCAATTTGTCCTTCTGCATGTCTTTCTACATATACAGCTTCATAACCATTAACTGTTGTTTTCTTATAGTTTGATAACGATTCTAGTTTTTTACTATAAGAAACATTTTCTTTTTCTACTAAAACGCAGTTAGTATCTTCTGAGCGTTCGAACCAATCTTTGTTATCATGATTTGATGGTTTGAAATAGTCTGAAGCATATCTAATAGTATACCCATATGTACTAGAATATTCTTTAGATGCAACTTCATCTTGCATTCCTTCTCTGCTTACAACTAATTTACTAGGAGTAGTAGCTTGTTTAGTAGGAGAAGTAGTACTTGTTGTTGATGCATTTGTGTTTGTAGTTGTTGTATTAGTTACATTTGTAGTATTTACTGAATTTGTATTTTCATTAGAATTTGTTACAGTATTATTTTCTATAGTATTGGCTGTATTAGTTGTTTCATTTGTTTTTGGTTTATTTATAACTTTATCCCATATAATAAATCCTACTAGACCTACAATTATTATGCATAAAATAGCGATTAAAACTTTTACACTTGTTTTCATTTAAAATCCTCCTTTAATTTTATCTATCTTTATAAAATAGATATCCATTATTTTTCTTGATTGGTTGATCTTTTTTATTTTCTTGATCAATATCTTGTTTTGATTTTTCTTTTTTCTCATTATACTGTTGTAAGCTTTCAATGAACTGTTGACGTTTTTCATCTAACTTAAGTTCTTCAATTTCAGAATTGCGAATAAATTCATCTATATATTGTTTAATCTCATCTTTGCTTAATCTAAGTCTTCTAGATTTTAATTCAATCCTATCTAATGCTTTTTCTAATTCTTGTCTTGAAGTTTCAACATGATTTTCATTATTTTCTTTTATTAAAGATGTTGCATAATCTAGTATTTCATAATATAGCTGATTCTTTTCCATATAATACTCCTCAAATTTTATTGTCCTACATTAACTTGTTTATTTTCTTTTTGAAGTTCTTTATGAAGTTCTGTTCTGCATTCTTCATTAGATTCTACATTAGGTCCAACCATAAATCTCATCATTACCACAATTTCATTATCTTGATTGATATCTCTTACCATTTGTTTATATTTACTAATCTGTTCTTTACGTTTTTTCTCTACTTCTGGACTAATAATCTCTTGTTGGTCTTTTCCCATAAGAACACCTGGATCGGTAAATCTATCATATAGGTCATTAAATATAACATCAACTTCTTCTTCAGTAATATTGTATTCTTCAAATAATCTTTTTTCTTCTTCTGGTGTAAAGATTCCTTCTCTTATAACATCTGATAATTCAAACAATAGTAATTTTCTTTTAACCGTATTAATTTTTTCTTTAGATTCTTTAATGCATTTTTCTTCTTGATCATCTACATAGAAATTTTTAACATATCCATCATAATCTTCTTTGCTAAGAGAATCATCCGATAATACGTCATATAATTCTTCCATCCAATCATTATCAAGGTCATACTTTTTAGCATTAGATCTTATAATGTATCTTTCAACAGCCTGCTGCATCGGAAGATACTCTTTTCTCATGTATGAAACAACTCTATTAATATCTATACTTTCTTTTAACATTAAATGTTTGAATAATAATCCATACTTTTCATATATCCAAGTTTTAGGAGTTGCTTGACCATTTTTATTATAACTAGCAACAGCTTCTTCTAATGTTTTTCCATATGTCTTCATTGCCCAATAAATGCAACTGTAGTTTAACTTGTTTTCAATACAATATTCAGTTAATGATTGTCCGTTTTCTAATTTTATATTTTCTCGTGTTGAACTATTTCTAGTAGTGTCTTCCTTTGAATCAATAATATCATCAATTGAATTACCTTGTTCTAAAAGTTTTTCTAATTCCGAATACTTGATTCCTATAATTAAAGACAAATCATAATAAGTTAGATTGCCAAACTTTTTTGTTTGAACAATTTCCGTTCGTCTTTCTTTTCGTGACTTAATCAATTTACATAGCATAACAGCTTTACATATATCTTTTGATTTTTGGTATTTACTTCTTAAAGTCATTGCAGCAATACCTTCTTTTTTTGCTATTGCTCTAATTGAAAGTTTCTCTCCATTATATAATACTAATTCTCGGTCAGCGTTGTCCCATTTTTTACGAGCTTCTCTGGTCATCTCTATAGCTTTTTGAATATCATGGACATCATTATATGCATCCCTTAATGTTGATTCTGTTAATCCTTCTTTTTTTGCTATTGCATATATGGTTAGTAATTCATCACCGTATTGTATATAAGTTTTTCTTTCATTTTCTGTCACTTTAGCTTCTTTAGCAAGTTTTACAGCTTCATATATATCATTTGTTTTCTCATATTTATTAGCTAAAGTTGTACTCGCGATTCCTTCTTTTTCTGCTATTGCAGGTAGAGTTAATTCTTCATTATAATATGTTATATATTTTATATTACCATCTTTATATTTTTTTGCCCCAATAGCAAATTCTATAGCTTTTTCTATATCGTGTGTAACATCAAAATATTTTTTTAATCTTTGCTGATAAACGCCTGCTTCTTTTGCTATTGCAGATATAGATTTTTTCTTTCCTTTATAGATGATATATTTAGTTGCCTTGTTGACTTCTTTAGCTAATTTAACAGCTTCATATATATCATTTGTCTTTTCATATCTGTCTTTCAAAGTGTGAGCTTCTACGTTTTCTCTTTTAGCTATTGCAGCTATGGTTAATTCTTCACCATAATATAATATAATTTGTGAACTTTCTTTAGATTTTTTTGCTAACTTAACAGCTTCGTATATGTCTTGTGTTTGTTCATATTTTCGAGTTAAAGTTGATGTAGAGACACCTTCTTTTTTAGAAATTGCTCTAATAGTTAGCATTTCTCCGTTATATTCAATTTCTCCAAATTTAGATTTTTGTGGCATGAAAAAATTCTCCTTGTTTAAAAAATATTTTTAAAGAAGTTTGCTATTCTCTTATACCATGGTTGTTTGTATTGAATCATTGGAGTAATTGCTTCTTTAGGTGCTTCAGGTTCATTGTGTTTGAACATATCAACATTGTTGTATTCTAGTTTCTTTTGTTCTTCTTTTCTAGCAGCAAGTATTCTTTCTTTACCTCTGATAATTTTTCTTTCTTCTTCAGTAGCAAGATAATCAGTATATAGAACAGATAACATTTTTTCAGTATCTTTTAAAAGCTTTAAATCATTTACATTCTCAGCTTCAATAACTAAATTTTTATCTTTCTTGCTCTCAATTAATTCTCTAATGTCTTTAGGTATTCTTGATTGTAATTCATAAGACATCTTTCCTATTATAAAACTTACCTGGCTATATGCAGCAGCTTCAATCATAATTTTTTCTCCTTTACATATAATTTTTAATAATCAAGATCTTGTTTTTCTTTATCAAGTTCTCTCTGTATTTCGTTTCTGCATTCTATGTTAGTTTCTACATTTGTTCCAACCATGAATCTCATCACAAGTATAATATCCTTATCTTGTTTGTTTTCACGTACCATTTCCTTGTATTTACGAATGTTATAATCTCGTTGCTTTATTTGTTCTGGAGTAATTGGTGATTCTTGCTCTTTTCCTAGAAGAACTCCTGGGCTTGTAAATCCTTTGTGTAGTTCTTTAAATATGATATCAATTTCATCTTCGGTAACATCGTATAGTTCTAACAATTCTTTTTCTTCTTCAGGTTCGAATAATTCGGTTTCTAGTGATTCAGCAATATCAAATAATAATAATTTTCTTTTTACTTCATTAAATCTAGCCTTACTTTTCTTTATGCAGCTTTCTTCTTTTTCATCAACATAGAAATTCTTTTTTCCGGTTTCATATTCTTCTTTTGATAAATCTTCATCAGATAAAAGATCATATAATTCTTCCATCCAATCTTTATCAAGATCGTCTTTCTGTGCATTTTTTCTAATAATATATTTCTCGATTGCTTGCTCTAATGGTAAGTAATCTTCTCTCATATATCTAATAACGGTACCCGAATCTATGCTTTCGCTTAGCATTAAATGTTTGAATAAAACACCATATTTTTCGTAAATCCAAGCTTTTGGAGTTTCCTGTCCATTCTGATTATAATTAGCTACGGCTTCTTCTAATGTTTTGTCATAGATTTTCATAGCTCGGTAAATGCAAGCATAATTTAACTTATTCGCTATGCAGTATTCTGCTAATGATTGTCCGTTTTCTAAGTTTATTCTTTCAACTTTACCACTATTTCGAGTTCTGGAATTACTATTTAGATTTTGTTCAATAATGGCGTCTATCGGATTTCCTGCATCTAAAAGATTTATTAATTCGTTATACTTAATTCCTAGTATCAACGAAATATCATAATAGTTTAATTTTCCAAGTTGTTTTGTGTCTACAACTTCTTTCTTCTTGTCTCTTCGCGATTTAATTTGCTTACAAAGCATTACAGCTTTTTCTATATCTTGTATTTGTTTATATTTGTTCATTAGAGTTTGCCAAGTTAGACCTTCTAATTTTGCAATTGCATGTATTGAAAGAGTTTGACCTTTGTATGGAATTTTACTAATTCTTTTTTCTTGTGCGATTTGTCCTTCTTTTGTAAGTTTTACTGCTTCATAAATATCTTGATGTGCTTTAACATAGTA
>JAEEGL010916597.1_pt1 | contig 18442 bp, 16 predicted proteins | sample 9134231 | NCBI WGS metagenome assembly JAEEGL01 (sample SAMN16246548, study PRJNA631951) | gut metagenome | biome: gut microbiome; feature: rumen; material: fiber-attached | host: Bos | place: Iran: Karaj | collected 2018-10 | reverse complement strand
GCTGCTCCGGGAGGACGGCACCCTGTACAATGATGTTCTGTATATGAGCTCTGACGAAGGATCGGAGTTTGTACCGGATGAGAGCGCGCCTCTCAACCTCCGGAATCCGATGCCCCTGGAGGCCGCGGTCGTCGTGGCCTGTATCCTGCTGGCTTTTGCCGCCTGGATGATCCTGCGCAAACGTGGAAAGACACAGTGGATGTGGGCAATTCTTCCGGCACTTTCCCTGACAGCGGCAGGCGCGGCTCTCCTGCTGGCCGGCGCGTCGTCCATGAGCAAGCCGGTCGCGGCAGTAGCGGTGAACCTGGTGCAGGACCAGGAAGGCAACACGACCCGCTATACCGGCGTTGTTGCGGCGGCCCCGGGAACGGGCCTGCACAGCTACAGCATGGAAGGCGAAGACCTGAACCTGATTTTCTATGACTATTACTGGGAAGATGAAGATGAGGACAAGGCACCGTCGGAACCGGCAACGCTGCGGGCAGTATACCGGAGCGGCAGCAGACATGAAACCGCGGTCAACGCGGAAACTCCGTGGGAGGCGTTCCGCTTTGCGGCAGTACGCCCGGAGGAAGACCACGGAAAAGTGGACGCCGAGATCTGGATGGAGAGCGACGGACTTCACGGTACCATCCGCAACGCTATGCCATTCAGCCTGAAGGAAGGCGGGGTTGTCTGCCAGTACGGTTTTGTCCGGATCCCCGCGCTTGCCCCGGGAGAGGAGGCGGCATTTATCCTTGTCTCCGACACGGCAAAGGATCCGTTTGATCCCGCTTTCGAAAACGGAAAGATTCTTATGAACGCGTCCGCTTCCACATACCAGGTGGTTTCCCATATGTTCTTCGGAAAGGACGGGGAGCGGGGAGACAACCGGAAGAGCATGATCGCCGACATGATCTCCGCGGCAGTGGACTCTTTTGACAGCCGCAGTTACCAGAAGGGAAGCGGCCGGGGAGGACTGACTTTCGTTTACTGCGCGGAAACGGAGGAGGATTTCACGACGCCGGCCTGCGCGGACGGACGGGAGATGGAAGGACAGGGAAAGGTCACGCTGCTGAGCACAGAGATCCGTTACCTGACCGTCGGCAAGACCGGCGTGGTATTCCATGCTCCGGGAATGGACCGGGCGATCCGGTGTGATATTGACGGGGAGGGAATGCCTGCTGGCGATATGCAGGAAGATCCGTCCTCAAGGCATTATTCCGATAATTATTACGAACTGGACGAAACCCCGACATTCCGGTTCCATCCGGCAGATCTTGCGGATGTGAAACTCAGCCGGCTTACGATCGGAATGGAGGAATGGTACCTGAACGACCTGTACTGCTTTGCGCTCAACGCACGCCTGAAGAAGTGGGTTGAAGTTACGCCGAATACCTCGCTGCAGCAGCCGGAACAGTTCCTGGATGCGGAAGGCAACCTTTACTGCCAGTTCCGGCCCAAAACGCCGGGTGATTATATAAGCATTCCTGCGCCGACCCTTACGGTTGAGGGAACGCTGAAGACGAAATGAGGTGAGGAACAATATGCTGACTCTTGATCGTCTGACAAAGAAATACGGAGATTTCACAGCCCTGGACGGGCTTTCCCTGGAAATTGCGGACGGGCAGCTCCACGGTTTCGTAGGCCCCAACGGAGCGGGCAAGACCACGACCATGAGGATCCTGGCCACGCTCCTGAAACCGACGTCCGGAACCGCTTCGGTGGATGGTACAGATGTACTGAAGAATGCTGCTGAAGCCCGGAAAAAGATCGGATATATGCCGGACTTCTTCGGTGTGTACGACAGCCTGAAATGCTGGGAATACCTGGATTTTTACGGACGGTGCTATCACCTGCCCTCCGCGGAGCGGAAGCAGATGACAGACCGCCTGCTGGATCTCGTACAGCTGACGGACAAGCGGGAAGCCTTTGTGGATTCCCTGTCCCGCGGCATGAAGCAGCGGCTGTGCCTGGCCAGGAGCCTGATCCATGACCCCTCACTGCTGATCCTTGACGAACCCGCTTCGGGTATGGATCCGCGTGCCCGGGCAGACATGAAGACCATCCTGCGCACCCTGCGGGAAATGGGGAAGACCGTGCTGATCTCCTCCCATATCCTGCCGGAACTCAGCGAGATGTGCGACAGCCTGACCATCCTGGATCACGGGAAGCTGGTATTCTCCGGCAGCGTGGACGCGCTGTCCGAAAAGATGAACGGAAACGCTCCCGTAGAGATCCGGCTGCAGGAAGGCTGCGGGGAAGAGGCAGTGGAGCGGGCGGTGGTCTGCCTGAAAGAGCTTCCGTTCGTAAAAGAGATCCGCCAGGACGGAACCTGCATACTCCGGGCCCGGATGGAAAAAGCACAGAATGACAATTCTTCCGAGCAGGAAGCCCGGCAGGCCCGGATCCTGCAGCAGCTGATCACCCGGGGCGTACCGGTATGCGATTTCCACCGTGCGCCTATGAATCTGGAAAAAGTGTTCATGGAGGTGACGGAAGATGCTTAATCCGATCCTTTCCTTTTCCGCAACCCGCCGGATGCGGTCCTTCAAAACGCTGCTGATCGCGGCGGTATGGCTCCTGGTGATGATGGGCGTTGCCCTCCTGATCATGGGGCAGCTCTTCCGGTCCGGCGCGTCCATCGACAGCCTGCGTTCAGGCGTTACCTGCTACCAGATCCTGATCATTGTGCAGTTTATCCTGATCATCCTTGTCGCGCCGGCGATGACATCCGGCGCCATTGCCGGGGAACGGGAACGCCAGACCCTGGAACTGCTCCTGGTGACCAACACCCGGTCTTTCCGGATCGTCTGGGGCAAGGCCATGGAGTCCTTTGCCATGCTGGCACTGCTGATTGTCTGCGGTTTTCCGGTCATGTGCATGACGATGATCGCCGGTGCGGTGACGATCCTGCAGATCCTGGCCGGGGAACTGTTCCTGCTGGCGATGGCTTTTGCGGCAGTGTGTGTAGGCGTGCTGTCTTCCGCACTGGCCCGCTCCACGGTGGGGAGCAGCATCCTCAGCTATGTGATCCTGCTTTCGATCGGCCTGCTGACTACCCTGCCGCTTCTGGCGGACGTTGGAGAAGAACTCACCGGCCGGGTGTATGATCCGGCAAAATACGCAGCCATGGCGCCGGACGAGGCAATGGGGCTGCTTTCCCCCGTCCTGTTCATAAATCCCGGGTTCGCGCTGCTGGCGCTGCTGCAGGGACAGACCGGACTGCTTACATCCCGGCTGGAATACCAGGACCAGGGGAGGATCCTGTATTATTTCAGCCTGATGAACAAAGCCGGCGGACAGACCGTAACACTGATCTGCTGCGGCGCGATCACATTGCTGGCGATTGCGCTGATCATCATTGCCGCGCTCATCCTGCGCGGGACCTCCCTGAAACCGGCGAAACGCACGAAGGCAAACGCCTGAGAAAGGACCTGAAACGATGAACGAACTCCTGAAGGCACTGGCGCCCGCAAAGCGCCGCCTGCGCCTGCAGCGCCTGCTGCTTGGCGCAGGGGCGGGTTTTGCGTTCGGTGCGCTGGCGGCCTTCGTCCTGCTGGCGGTGACGTCCTTTGTGCCGCTGGACGGCAGGTGGCTTATTGCCGGGGCTGCCGCTGCCGGGTGCATGCTGCTGGGGGCCCTCGGGAACACGGCACGGCCTGTGGACGCGCGTGAAGCGGCCCGGGCAGCGGATTCCTGCGGACTGCGGGAAAGAAGCGTCACCGCGCTGGAACTGGCGGGAGGCCCGGAAACGGAGATCACCCGCTGCCAGCGCCGGGATGCCTGCGAGCATCTCCGCCGCCTGGACGTGAAACAGATCCCCCTGCGGTTTCCCCGGCGCCTGGCAGCGATTGGCGCAGGGCTGATGGTGCTGTGTTCCGCCACACTCCTGCTGCCGGGCGGCGGAGACCGGGCCGTCGCGGCACGGAAAGCGCTGGATCTGAAGACCGCTTCCATGGAAAAGGCAGTCGATGAGGCTGCGGAGCTTGAAGAAGCCGGCCTGGATGAGAAGCAGAGGGCGGAACTCCGGAAGCTGACGGAAGACCTGAAACGGGAACTGCGTGCCAGCCGTGACGAGCTGGACGCCATGGTGGCGCTGGACAAAGGAGAACAGCGGCTGGAGAAACTCCGCGGGGAACAGAAGACGGCCGGAGACGCGATGAACGCGATGGATGCCCTGGCCCGCGCAATGGAGAATGCCGGGATGGATCCGGGAACCGCGGAAGCCATGTCCGGAGCCATGAACGAGGGGAATGCGGCCGCGATGAGCGCGGCGCTTGCGCATGTGGACGCGAACCAGATGAAAGAGCTGGCGGAAAGCCTTTCCGGCGACGCGCAGTCGCTGGCGAAACAGCTGGCGGAAGCTGCTGCGCAGGGTGAAATGACCGAAGCGCAGATGCAGGCGCTGATGTCCGGAATGTCAGGAATGTCCGCACAGGGAAGCCCGCTGCAGCAGGCGATTTCCGGGATGAAAGGCAGCCTTGGTATTCCCGGGCAAAACGGAAACCAGGGCGGACAGGGTTCCGGCGGACAGAACGGGGGAAACAGCGCCGGTTCCGGCGCGGGAACCGGCACCACCAACAAGGAACAGGAAGGTTCCGGCTCCATCCGGCAGAAAAGCGGGAGCAAAGGGAACCGGCCCGCGCGATTCAAACAGACAGAATATGAAACCATCTATGACCCGGAAAAGGTGGACAAAACCTCCCGGGATGTGATGACGGAGCAGAACAGCCTGGGAAAGGATTCGGTACAGATTGAGACCGGCCCCGGGAAAGGCACGCTGGAAGGAGATATCCCCTTCCGTGAAGTGGTCGGGGAATACGCGGCGCAGGAAGCACAGGCTGCCGAGTCCGCACACCTGACAAGGGAACAGCGGGAATGGGTGGATGAATATTTCCGCCTGCTGACGGACGAATAAACAGTGAAGGGATCCGTCCCGGTGCCCGGAACGGCACGGGAAGCGGAAGGATCCGATTTGGAAAGGAGCCCTGTATGGACAATATCACCAGTTTTGCGGAGCGCTACGGAAAGATCCGCTCCGAGATCGCGAAGGAAATGATCGGACAGGAGAATGTCGTGGAACACCTGCTGCTGGCGGTGATCGCCGGGGGCAATGTGCTGCTGGAAGGCGTCCCGGGCCTGGGAAAGACCCACCTGGTCCGTGTTCTGTCAAAGGTGCTGGACCTGCCTTTTTCACGTATACAGTTCACGCCTGACCTGATGCCCGCGGATATCACGGGTACCAATATCCTGGTACGGACGGAAGAAGGAAGCAGTTTCCGGTTCCAGCAGGGGCCGCTGTTCGCCTCCATTGTCCTGGCGGATGAGATCAACCGTGCCACACCCAAGACCCAGGCAGCGCTTCTTGAAGCAATGCAGGAACACTCGGTCACGGTGGCCGGTGAGACGATGCGGCTGCCGGAGCCCTACTTCGTGCTGGCAACCCAGAACCCCGTGGAGCAGGAAGGTACCTACCCGCTGCCGGAAGCGCAGCTGGACCGTTTCCTGTTCAAGGTACTGGTGCCCTTCCCCACGCTGCAGGAGCTGGGCGGGATCATGGACCTGACGCTGGGCGGGAATGCCGGCAGCGGATCCGGCAAAGGCGCGGAGAAGGCTGCGGACGGTACGGAGCTGCTGACCCTGCGGGAAACCGCCCGGCAGGTGCCGGTAGCGGACAGCGTACGGGAGACCGCGCTGAAACTGGTGCTGGCCACACATCCGGAGAACCAGGACGCGCCGGAACTCACAAAGAAATACCTGCGCTTCGGCGCCAGTCCGCGGGCAGCCCAGGCGATCCTGTCCACCGCACGGGTGCGCGCACTGGAGCAGGGACGGTACAATGTGGCGTACGAGGATATCCGTTATGTGGCCCCGGCGTGCCTGCGGCACCGCCTGGCACTGAACTTTGCCGCCGTGACGGAGGGCAGGGATATGGAATCCATTGTTGCGGAACTGGTGAGCGAGTATGTTAAGTGACGCGTTTCTCTCCCGCCTGGACACCATGATGCTGGCGGTAAAGGGCCGGGCTTCCGGCGGTGCCGGCGGCGTCCGGCGTTCCCGCCAGACCGGCTCATCGGCGGAGTTTTCCGATTACCGGGAGTACATTCCCGGGGACGATATCCGGCGGATCGACTGGAATGCCATGGCCCGCTTTGACCGGATCTTCCTGAAGCTTTTTATGGAAGAACAGGAATCAGCTGTGACTGTCATGCTGGACGGCAGCGGATCCATGGGCGAAAAGTGGGCGGCAGCCCGGCAGGCGGCGGAGGCCGTCGGGTACCTGGCACTGACCGGCGGAGACCGCCTGCGGGTGATCTTCCTGCAGGAAGCAGGGAACCGGATGTCGCCCCTTCTGTCCGGCCGGCAGGCATATGCCCGGCTGAACCAGTTCCTGGACACCTGCGTGCCGCAGGGCGCCGGAAGCCTGACGGAACAGGTGATGCGCGCGGAAGGCCTGCGGAAAGGCCTGTGTTTCCTGATCTCGGACTGCTATGAAGAAAACGGGATCGGAAAGGCCCTGGACAACCTGCGGTACCGCGGACAGGAATGCGCTGTGATCCAGCCGTTATCCTCCTTCGAACTGGAGCCGGCCCTCGACGGAGCGGTGAAGCTGACGGATCCGGAAAACGGCGGGACAGTGGATCTGCTGGCGGACCGGGAAGCGCTGGAAAGCTACAGGAAAGCGCTGGAACAGTTCCTGGAGGAGATCCGGGAGACCTGCTTCCGGCGGGAAACGCCCTATGCGCTCCTGGACGCGGGAAAGAATTTTGAGGAAGAATGGATTCCGCTGATGGCGGTTTCCGGAATGATTTAAAAAAACGAACAGTCAGCGGCGCACGGGATGCGCCGGCTGCTGCCTGTTTATTCGGAGGTTCATGTGCTGACTTTTGCTGCGCCGCAGTGCGCATGGTTTCTGCTGTTCCCGGCCGGGATCGTGGTACTGTACCTGCTGCGGCGAAAATATATGCCGAAACAGGTCCCGAGTACTTTTCTCTGGAAAGAGGCAATCCGGGACCATGCGGCCAATAAACCCTTTCAGCGGCTGCGGAAAAACCTGCTGCTGCCGGTTCAGTTTCTTGCGGCGCTGGTCCTCGCGCTGGCACTGATGCAGCCGAACCTGACGGGAGGCACGGCTTCCCGTACCGTAATGATCTTTGATCTGTCCGGCAGCATGCAGACGGTGAGCGACGGAAAAGAACGCCTCGAAGAAGCGAAAGACCGCGCAGAGGAGATCCTGAGGGGCCTGCCTCCCGGAGAGGAGATCACGGTGCTGTCCGCCGGAACGGAAGTGCGTCAGATCGTGACCGGAAGTACGGACCGCGAAGACGTGAGACGCGCGGTCCGGAGCCTTGAGTGCGGACGGGGCGGCGCGGAACTGGAGAGGGCTGTTTCCCTGGCGGAGGCGATCCGGAGGGAAGACCCGGACCGCGGAGCACGGATCATCGTGTTTTCTGACAACTATATACCGGGTACAGGGATTACAGCGGTCAACGCAGGCCGCGGCGAAGAAAACCGGGGAATCTATGTCCTGACGGCGGAAGAAGGTTCCGCCTATGCCCGCCTGTGCAACTACGGTGAAGACTGCACGGTGACGGTTTCCTGCCGGGCAGACGGAAAACTCTGCGAAGCGAAGGAAGTGGAGATCCCTGCGGGGGAAACATCCGGAGTCATTTTCGGGATCCCGGAAGGGGCGGTGAAGGTTGAGGTGCAGATCCGCGAAGCGGACGCGCTGCCGGCGGATAACCGGGCAGAGGCTCCGGTGTACCGCAGTGCGGTACGGACCGTCGCACTGACGGGAGACAACCTTTTCCTGGAAAGTGCCCTGCAGGTGAGGCCGGATCTCCGGGTCCTGCGGACCGGAGAGGAAGCGCCGGCGGATACAGACGCGGATCTGTATATCTACGGCACATCCCCGCTGATCTTCTCCCGTGATCCCGCACAGACGGATTTCACGTGGCCCGAGGAAGAACAGGAGGCGGGCGCGCTGTCTGTGGAAGATACACCTTTGACGGAAGGCATCACCCTGCAGAATGTGGCCCTGCGGAGCTGCCGGCCCCTGACCGGGGGCAGGGCGGCCGTCCGTGCCGGGGATATGGTGGTGGCTGCCTATACCGACAGCGAAGCCGCTCTCGGCTTCCGGCTGCAGGATTCCAATCTGCCGCTGAAATATGATTTTCCCGTCCTGGTCCAGAACATCCTGAATATGCTGCTGCCGCAGGCAGCGGAAGAAATGCCGGAAACGGAACCTCCCATGGATCCGGCCGAGAGCAATGTACGGACTGTGTCTCCGGACGCGGAAGGGGAAGGAGCCGGCAGCGGGGCAGCCCGCGGACGGGACCTGACCGGCCTTCTGACCGGTGTGTTCCTGGCGCTTCTGATGATCGAATTTATCCTGGCGCGGGAACCCTGGACGCACCGGAAAACGGGCGGCAAAAACAGAAAGGGGGCAGCGGCATGAGCCTGGAGATTGCACATCCCCTGCGGCTGCTGGTGATCCCGGTCTGCTGCGCCCTGGTGCTGTGGATTGCGCATCTGCAGAAGAGCAGGAGCCTGAAGGAACGGGTATCCCATATCCTGCGCCATGCGCTGATCATCCTGACAGCGCTGGCATTTGCGGGACTGAGCCTGCTGACGGCCAGTCCGGACCGGACTGCCTGGCTGGTACTGGATCTGTCCGCATCCGTGCGGGAGGAAGAAGTGACGACCCTGGCCCGGCAGGCACTTGAAGAAGCCGGGGAAAGCCGGAAGACCGGTGTGATCGTATTCGGCCGCCATGCCGCGGTGGAGAGCTCCATCGGCGGGAAGACGGACGTTTCAGTGATCCATGCCGGGGTGGACCGCAGCGGAAGCGACCTGGGGGAAGCCCTGGAACTGGCTTCCGCACTGCTGCCTTCGGACGCGAACGGCGGTATTGCCGTCATCAGCGACGGCGCAGTCACCGGGGCGGAGGACTGGCTGAAGAACAGCCGGGCCGGCGTGCCGGTCAACACGCTGCAGCTTGAGAAAAAAACCGGGGCAGACGCCCAGGTAACGGAGATCCGGGTACCGGACACCCTCTACCAGGGACAGAAATATACCGCGGTCGTGACGGTGCACGCCAACACGGCGGGAGAAGCCACACTGCTGCTGAGTGAAAACCATGAAACGCCTGAGACCCGCCGGGTGACCCTGCGAAAGGGAGAGAATACCTTTGCCTTTGAAAGCGTGGCGGAACGCAGCGGTATTATTCCCTGCGATGCGCAGGTCCTGATGGACGGAGATACGACACCCGCAAACAACATCAACGGAACCTACACTGTGGCGGCGGGCGAAATGAATGTGCTGCTGGTGGAAGGCAAAAGCGGCGACGGCAATGAGCTGCGGAAGATGCTGGAAAGCGCCGGCATGTCGGTACGCGTGACTCCGGCTGCCATGATGAGTGAGAAGGCGGCTGAACTGTGGGCATACCACGCGATTGCCCTCGTGAACGTGGACGCCGGCCAGATGACGGACAGCCAGATCCGGGCCCTGGACGAGGCGGTCCGGGAACTGGGCGTCGGACTGACGGTCTTCGGCGGGGATTCCAGCTACGCGCTCGGCGGATACCGGGGCAGTGAACTGGAGAAAATCCTGCCGGTGACCATTGACGTAAAGAACAAGGCGGACCTTCCCTCTACAGCGCTGATCATCGCCATCGACAAATCCGGATCCATGTCGGAGGCGTCCTGGGGACTGAGCCGGCTGCAGCTGGCCCGGGAGGCGGCCTGCAGCGCGCTGGAAGTGCTGAATTCCCGGGACAGCGCGGGCGTCATTGCCTTTGACGATGCCGGGAAATGGGTGGTGCCCATGAGTCCGGTGACGGATGTTCCGGCCATGCAGGAACAGATCCGGACCATCCGCCTCGGCGGCGGGACTGCTTTCTATTCTCCGCTGAAAATGGCCCAGGAAGCCCTGATGAATGCCAAAGCCCAGTATAAGCACGTGATTTTCCTGACAGACGGCGAGGCCGGGGATACCGGCTATGAAAAAGTCGTGCAGGAAATGGCGGCAGCGGGCATTACGGTGACTACGGTCGCCGTGGGCGAGGGAGCGGACATTGCGGGTATGCGGAAACTGGCGGAGACGGGAAACGGACGGATGTACTATGCCGGCCCGTTTGACAGCCTGCCGAAGATTTTTACCAAGGAAACCATGATGATTTCCGGATCCTATGTACAGAACCGGACCTTTACTCCGGCTGTGACGGACAGCACCATGACGGATTTCAGCGGTTTTCCGCAGCTGGACGGATACCTGGCAAGCATGGAGAAACCCCTGGCCACCGTATCCCTCTGCAGCGACCGGGGCGATCCGATCCTGGCATGGTGGCAGTACGGAGCGGGCCGGGTTGTCAGCTGGACGAGCGATGTACAGGGAGGATGGAGCGGAAGCTTCCTAAACTGGGACGAAGCGCCTGCCTTCTTCGGCGGGATGGTTTCTTTTGTCCTGCCGACGCAGGAGCGCGGAGGCGAAGCGGCACTGGAGGACGGAAAGCTGCGTTTTACGGCGGACGCCGACGGAGAGCTGCTGAACAGGGCTGCCAAAGCGGAAGCTGAGATCCTCCGGCCGGACGGGACGCGGGAGACGGTGGCCCTGACACAGGTGAACGCCCGGACTTTTGAGGGAGAAGCGGATACCGCCCAGGCAGGAGCCTATGCGGTACATGTATCCGTGCGGGATTCACTGGGAAATGAACTGCTGACGTCAGACGGCGGTGCGGTCCTGAGCTGGAGCCGGGAATACGACCTCCGGACGGAAGATGAAGGAGCGCTGGAAAAGATCAGCGCGAACTCCGGCGGAAAGAAACTGGATGATACAGCCGGACTCCTGGATTTTCCGGACACAAGCGCCCGGAAACGCCGGGACCTGACCTGGATCCTGGCCCTGGTCGCAGGACTGATCTTCCTCTTCGATGTGGCCCAGCGCCGGCTGGACTGGCTGAAGGAGCCGGTGAAGAAGGAAACGGTCCCCGGGGAGGAAGCAGTCCCGGATAAACCGAAAAAGAAGAAAACAGAACCACCGAAGCAGGAAAAGCCAAAGGAAAAAGCAACGGATGTGATGTGGGAAAACCTGCAGAAGAAGAAACGGCTGTGACCGTTCCGGCATCCCTGCCGGCAATCCGGCTGCCTGACATGGAAACGCAGAACCGCCTGTACCAGCAGGCGGTTCGTTGCGTGATCCGGATCCGCCGGACACGCAGGGAAGGCGGGTTGCTATTCTCCGGTGATTTATATAAAATACTGTCAGACAGGACAAAACAACATGCGGGAAAACCGGCCCGGGAACTGCGGACCGGCACAGAAGGAGCGGAGTATTATGCCCTGGTACTGGATCCTCATTATTCTCTCCGCGATTGTCGGCCCGTTTGAGGCGATGCATGCGCTGAATAAGGCGAGAAGGAACCGGGAAGCGGCAGAGAAAAAGGAAACCGGTCCGGATGAAGCGGGCCGGAAGGAATGACGGTAAAACAGGAGGAAGGATATGCCTTTTGAGATTGTCCGGAATGATATCACAAAAATGCGGGTGGACGCTATCGTCAACGCCGCGAACGAATCCCTGCTGGGAGGTGGGGGAGTGGACGGGGCAATCCATACAGCGGCCGGACCGGAACTGCTGGCGGAATGCGAAACCCTGGGCGGATGCCGGACCGGGCAGGCAAAACTGACCGGGGGATATCGCCTGCCCTGCAAATACGTGATCCATACGCCAGGTCCTGTCTGGCGGGGCGGGAACAGCGGGGAACGGGAACTGCTGGCTTCCTGCTACCGGGAATCCCTGAAGCTTGCGGCGGAACACGGCTGTGAATCCGTGGCGTTTCCGCTGATCTCCTCCGGCGTATACGGATATCCGAAAGACCGGGCGCTGCGGGTTGCCTCGGATACCATCCTGGAATTCCTGGCGGATCACGATATGAATGTTTATCTGGTGATCTATGACCGGAGGTCATTCCTGATCAGCAGCAGCCTGTATGCCAACATCCGGGCCTTTATCGATGACAGCGATATTGATGAGGAATACTATGAACGCCAGGAACAAAGACGCCGGGCATGGAACAGGCCTTCCCCGGAGCCCCTGGAATACGGTGCCGGGCTTTCCCCGGATTCCCTGAAATGTGAGGAGCGTTCAAAAGCCAGGCTTTCCGAAGCGCTGCCGTCTTTTCTCCGGAAAAGAAAAGAACAGGAAACGGAAATCCCGGCTGCGGATGAAAGCATTTCAGACGAGCGCGATTTCCTCATGGAAAGCAGGCAGGCCTGCCCGATCCCTGACGATCTGGAGAAATATGTCAAAGAGCTGGATGAGGGATTCCGGGATATGCTGATCCGCAAGATCGATGAAAAGAAGATGACGGACGCGGATTGCTACAAGCGGGCCAATATCGACCGGAAACTGTTCAACAAGATCAAAAACCAGCAGGACTACAAGCCCGGAAAATCCACCGTACTGGCGTTGGCAATCTCGCTGGAACTGCCGATGACGGAAATCCGGGAGATGCTGAGCAAGGCCGGCTTCTCCCTTTCCCGCAGCAGCACATTTGACCTGGTGGTCGAATACTTTATTCTGCATGGGAACTACAACATCTGGGAAATCAATGAAGCGCTGTTTTCCTTTGACCAGAAACTTCTCGGGTCCGGCACGTACGGTGCATGACATGAAATGATTTGTCGCTTCTGAGGCGACCTTCCGTTCCCCTCCCTCCGGTATGATGTACCTGCAGGACGGGTCCTGCAGAATACAGCAGGGAGGGATTTTTCATGAAAAAGAACCTGACAGAAATGGTGTTTATCCTGGACAAAAGCGGCTCCATGTCCGGGCTGGAGAAGGATACCATCGGCGGATTCAACAGTATGATCGAACGCCAGCGGAAGGAACCCGGGGAAGCGTTTGTTTCCACCGTGCTGTTCGCAAACGAGAGCACGGTGATCCATGACCGGACGGATATCCGGAAAGTTGAGCCGCTGACGGAACAGCAGTATTATGTCGGCGGGTGCACCGCCCTGATTGACGCGATCGGCCAGGCGATCCATCACATCGGCAATGTGCACAAGTACGCCCGGGAGGAGGATGTTCCGGAGCATACGATCTTTGTGATCACGACGGACGGAATGGAGAACGCCTCCCACCGGTATTCCAGCGACGAGGTCAAGCGTATGGTGAAACGCCAGAAGGAGAAATACGGATGGGAATTCCTGTTCCTCGGCGCGAACATCGACGCGGTGGAGACCGCGGCCCGCTTCGGCATCGGGGAAGACCGGGCTGTCCGGTACCACAATGACGCCAGAGGCCAGCAGCTGAACTATGAAACTGTCAGTGACGCGGTTCGCTGCGTACGGAGCTGCGCCCCGCTGGGAAGAGACTGGAAGGAAAAGATCGAGAAGGATTACAGCAGCCGGAAAGCTGACAGGTGAATACGGGCGGAACGGAAAGCCGGCGGATCTTCGGATCCGCCTTTTCCATTCCGGCGGATTTCCCGCTTTCGGGATTCCCCGGTCTGTGGTAAGATGGGAGCCGGCGAATCAGGCATCGGAAGAATCACCATGGAGCGTGCGGACAATGAGTATTGCCTACAGAAAGCTGACAGAAAATGACCTTGACATATTTATCGGGATGCGGATCGCGCAGCTGCGGGAAGAAGGCGCGGCGGAAGACCTGGACCTGGTTCCGGCACTGACGGATTTTTATCACCGGCACATGGCGGACGGCACCTTTGTTTCCTGGCTGGCAACGGACGGGGACCGGATCGTCGGAACCAGCGGGATGTCCTTCGTGGAGAAACCGCCGTATTTCAGCAACCCGACCGGAAAGATCGGCCTGCTGTCCAGCATGTACACCGATCCGGACTACCGCCGCCGCGGGATCGCGAAGGAACTGCTGCGGCGCGTGACGGAGGAGGCGCGCGCGTACGGATGCGGAGCGGTCCAGATCACCGCTTCCGACATGGGGGTGCTGCTGTATTCGGATTTCGGATTCGCCAGGAACGGGAATTTCATGCAATACAAACTGTAAGGGAGGACTGCCCTGTGATCACGGATTCTTTTGATAATCTTTCCCCGGCCATCATCACACCCGGGAAAAAAGAAAACGCACCGGTCGTGGACGCCTGCATCGTTACCTTTTCCCATGAGATCGAAAAAATGGTTGCGGAGCAGTACGCCTGCGGGGAGATTGCCGCACTCTGGTGCGCCACGGGAAAGACCCCCGTTTACCTGATCGAAAAAAACGGGAAGCGGTTTGCGTTCTACAAAACCTATGTCGGAGCTCCCATTACCGTCGGGCTGATGGAAGACGCCGCAGCCGAGCTGACGTGCAGCCGTTTTATCCTTTTCGGCGGAGCAGGATGCCTGAACAAGGAGATCGCCCATGGAAAGGTCATGGTGCCGACGGCCGCGTACCGGGACGAAGGGACATCTTATCACTACACACCGGCCGCCGACTATATCAGCATCCGGAATTCCGTGGCCGTGGCGGAATGCATGAAGAAGAACGGCATTCCCTATGTGACCGGAAGGACCTGGACGACGGATTCCTTCTACCGTGAAACGAGGAACAATTTTGAGAAACGGAAAGCGGACGGGTGTATTTCCGTGGAAATGGAATGCGCCGGCGTACAGGCGATGTGCGACTTCCGGGGACTGGACCTGTATCCGTTCTTTACGAGCGGGGACCTGCTGGACGCGCCGGAATGGGACGAACGCGGAAAGGATTACAGCAACGGGGGCCAGCATGACGTCGGACACTTCCGGATCGCGCTGGCGCTGGCAGATTTTATCTCATAACCGGCCTTTACAGGCTTGCGAAAAAACGGTTCAGCCGCTGCCGGATCCGGTCTTCCGTATTGCGGATATACCGGATCCGGTTTATTGTGTTCCGGACTTCCGATATGCCCGTTTCCCGCTCGCTTTCATCCTGACAGCGGCCGAGGGAACGGGTTATGTTGTATTCAAGCCATTTGATCCAGGTGTACGCAAGACCGAACACGCTGCCGTAATCCCGGAAACCGTTGTCATAGGCTTCGAGATATCCTTCAAAAAAGGCTGTCATCTTATCCGGATCCAGGGAGCATGTCGTGATCCCGGACCACTGCAGGGACAGCTGCAGCGCATGTGATACCGGATTGCCGTAATCCAGGCATTCGAGATCGATGACGACCGGCCTGCCATTGTCCCACATGACATTTTTGGGATCCATATCCTCGTCCGTGATGCATTCGATGGCGGGAAGCAGCAGCCGCGCACTGTTCATGGCGTCCCGGGCGTCGTTCAGCAGGATTTCATTTTCCTTCAGGAGAGGCGCGATCACGCTGCCCTGCCGGCAGGCGTCCCGGATATATTCCGCCCAGTCGATCCGGCTCAGTTCCGGTTCCGTACCGGCGGTATACACAGGCCTGAGGGCATGAATCCTGCCCTGTATGTTTCCGGCCTGCCTGCATTGCCCGGCAGAGATATTGAACCAGTCGGTGATCCGTCCGTTCTGCCAGCGGAAGATGTAAAAATATTCCCCGTCCATCGCCTGCATTTTCCGGCCGCCGACGGTGACGGCAGGAACAATCGGGATCCCTGCGTCCTCAAGCACCTGTTCCAGTTCTTCCGCCCTCCGGTAGTTTTCCATGACTCCCGGGCGTTTCATGATCTCCGGATTCAGGTGCTTTACCGCGTAGGATCCCCCGGCGGTATTGACCCTGAACATTCTGTGCATAAAACCGCCCTGTACGGGCAGAACGGGAGGAAGTACCCCGCCGAGGCCGCAGGATTCAAAAAGCTTTATGATCGTGTTTTCTGTCATTTCATCTGTCTCCATCAGGCAAAAAAACGGATCTGTTTCCGGAACTCCTGAGGATTATACCATTTCCACAGGCGAAAAGACAGAAAAAAGCTTGGGGAAATATCGGGAAAACGGCGTCTTTTTCTTGCGGATTCCATGCTTCAGGACATATAATGGAAGGGGCAGGATCTGATGACAGACAGGAATGAAAATATGATATTCCCGGGAAGTGAAAGCGTGTCCGGCAGCCGGTATACGGAAATCCGGAGTGCCACGGATGCAGGAAAGACGGAAAGGAGTATTGCTATGAGCGAGCGCAGTATTGACAAGCGGGAAAAGGAATACAACGATTCCATCCCGGATCCCGAGGAAGAGTTTCCGGAATCCGATGAGGAAACTTACCGGGACGGCAGTGCGAAGAACGAATGCTGGCCGGATAAAAACATGTGATCCTGTGACGCTGTCCATATAACGGGACAAAGAGGTGAATAACGTTGGCCATTATTGCCGCATATATGGTTCCCCATCCGCCGATGATCGTGCCGGAGGTGGGGAGGGGCAGTGAGCGGCAGGTCGAAGCCACGCGGACCGCATACCTGCGGGCAGCGGAAGATATTGCCGCGCTGCAGCCGGAGACGGTAATCATCTCCAGCCCCCACGCCACGATGTATGCCGACTATTTTCATTTTTCACCGGGCCGGGAGGCGGCAGGATCCTTTGCGCAGTTCCGGGCACCGCAGGTGCGGTTCCGGGAGAGATACGATGAAGAACTCATCAGAACAGCAGAGCGGATCGCAGCGGAAGAAGGCTTTCCGGCAGGCACACGCGGCCAGCGGGAAGCAGCACTGGATCACGGGACGATGGTTCCGCTGTATTTCCTCCGGCAGGTCCTGCCGGATTTCCGGCTGGTGAGGATCGGACTGTCCGGTCTTTCGCTGGAGGATCACTACAGGCTCGGGCAGATCTTCCGGCAGGCGGCAGAGAAGACAGGGCGGAGGACGGTCTGGATCGCCAGCGGGGATCTCTCGCACAAGCTGCAGACCTACGGGCCCTACGGATTTGCGCCGGAAGGCCCGCAGTATGATGAACGGATCATGGATGTCTGCTCCCGGGCAGCGTTCGGGGAGTTGTTTGATTTCGGCGAATCCTTCTGTGAACGGGCAGCGGAATGTGGGCACCGGTCCTTCGTGATGATGGCAGGCGCGCTGGACGGCGTTTCCGTGGAAGCGCAGCAACTGTCCCACGAAGATATCACAGGGGTTGGTTACGGGATCTGCATCTTCCGTCCCGGAGCGGAGGATCCGTCCAGGAGATTCCTGGAAATCCGGCAGGAGCAGGAAGAAAAACGCCTGGCGGAAAAGCGTTCCGGATGCGATCCGTTTGTGAAACTGGCGTGGCTGTCCGTGGAGAAGTATGTACGGGAACACCGGACGGCAGAACTGCCGGAGGGACTGCCGGAAGAACTGCTGCGCCGGAAGGCCGGAGCTTTTGTGTCGATCCATAAACAGGGGCAGCTGAGGGGCTGTATCGGGACGATCGCCCCAACACAAAGCAGCCTGGCCCGGGAGATCGCGGAGAATGCTGTCAGCGCATGTTCCCGGGATCCCCGGTTTGATCCGGTCCGGCCGGAGGAACTGAAATGGCTTGAGATCAGCGTTGATGTACTGGGAGAACCGGAAGAAGTAGACTCCGAAAAGGAGCTGGATGTGAAACGCTACGGTGTGATCGTGAGCAGCGGGCACAGACGGGGGCTCCTGCTCCCGGACCTGGATGGAGTGGATACACCCGGGCAGCAGGTGGAAATCGCCCGGCGGAAGGCAGGCATCGGACCGAAGGAAAAGATAAAGCTGCAGCGGTTTGAAGTAGTCAGACATTACTGAGGAGATGGAAAAATGGCCCGGTGCGATGTGTGTTTCCGCCGTTGTGAGATCCCGGAAGGCGGCAAAGGTTTCTGCGGTGCACGCACATGCGAAGACGGAACCGTACGGGCAGGGAATTACGGAAAAATCACCGGCTTTGCCCTGGACCCCATTGAGAAAAAACCGCTGAGACGGTTTCATCCGGGCAGCATGATCCTGTCCGTGGGCAGCTACGGGTGCAACCTGCGCTGCCCGTTCTGCCAGAACCACGGGATCTCCTGGTCGGCTGAAGCCATGGCGCTGGCGGACAGCGCTGAAACCATTTCCCCCGGGGAACTGACGGCGGCCGCGCTGCGGGCGCGAAGCCACGGAAATATCGGGATTGCGTTCACGTATAACGAGCCGCTGGTCGGATGGGAATATGTCCGGGACGCCGCAAAACTGGCGCACGACGCGGGCCTGGTGAATGTGCTGGTGACCAACGGCACTGCGGAACTGCCGGTGCTGGAAGCAATCGGACCGTATATCGATGCTATGAATATTGACCTGAAAGGTTTCACGGAGCGGTATTATTCCCATGTGCTGGGCGGGGACCTGAAAACCGTGAAGGCGTTCATCACCCGTGCGGTGCAGATTTCGCATGTGGAACTGACCATGCTGATCGTTCCCGGTGAAAATGATTCAGAAGAGGAAATGCGGGAAACCGCCGGATGGATTTCCACGCTGACGGACGCGGAAGGACGGGTGACCGGTCCGGATATTCCGCTTCATATTTCCAGGTTTTTCCCGCGGTTCCATATGACGGACAGACGGGCGACCGATGT
>JAEEGL015172662.1_pt1 | contig 18443 bp, 20 predicted proteins | sample 9134231 | NCBI WGS metagenome assembly JAEEGL01 (sample SAMN16246548, study PRJNA631951) | gut metagenome | biome: gut microbiome; feature: rumen; material: fiber-attached | host: Bos | place: Iran: Karaj | collected 2018-10 | reverse complement strand
TCATCTAAATTCATGAATTCAACATTCATTATAACACCACCCTAAAAAAATTATATCATAAAAATACTATTTTAAAAACAATAAAATATGATATAATAAAATTACTAGATTGGAGATTTTATGGATAGTGAAGATTTAAGAAATGAATTAATAGATTTTTTTGGCACAGCCGCAGGAGAATATCCAATGGCTATGATGGATGTTATTGAATTAGAGAGGGCATCTTATGATGATTTAATTAAAAAAGCCAGAGAAAATAATTTTGACATAGATGATTATGAAGATACAGACCCCAAAACTAGAAAAAGATAAAAATAATATGATATAATATATAGGGAGGCTACTATGAAAGAACCACTTTTTTATCGCTTTATAGCTAAACCATTAATAGTAGTATTAATAAGAGTATTCTATAGACCAAAAGTTATTGGTATCGAAAAAATACCTAAAACAGGAAGAATAATTTTAGCAGGTAATCATACTAATAACTTAGATAGTGTTATGATTTCAGCTATTAATAAAAGAGTAGTTCATTTTTTAGCTAAAGATTCTCTTTTAAAAGGCTTAAAAGGGCTAATATTTAGACATATGGCTATTATTCCAGTAAATAGATCAATTCATGACAAAGATGCATTAAATAAAGCAATAGAGGCCTTAAATGAAGAGAAAGTAATAGGTATCTTTCCAGAAGGAACAACCAATAAAACAAATAATTTAATTCTTCCATTTAAAATCGGAGCTGTTAAAATGGCAAGTGAAACAAATACAAAAATAATCCCCTTTGTTATAAGTGGTAAATATAAATTATTTAATAATAAATTATGCATTGAGTTTTTAGATAGCATAAGCATCTCTAAAAAAGAAGATTTAACCAAAGATAATGAAAAACTAATGAAAATAATTAGTGAAAAAATAAAAGAAAAGAGGAAATAATATGGGTTTATTAGATATGAGCTTCTTTAGATTTTTTGGTATAAAACAAAAACCAAAAGCTCCATGGAAAAAATATTATACTAAGAATGATATGAATATTAATCCTCCAGACGTTTCTATATATAGGTTTTTAAGAAATAAAGCCAAAGAATTAAATTATGATAATAATATTGCTATAACATATTTTGGAACACATAAAACATATAAAGAATTCTATAAAGAAATATATATAACAGCTAGAGCATTTAAATCACAAGGAATTAGAAAAGGTGATGTTGTAACTATTTTATCAGCTAATGTTCCAGAAGCCTTACTTGCTTTTTATGCTCTAAATAAGATAGGTGCTGTTGCTAATGTATTACACCCATTATTATCAGAAAACGAAATAAAAGAAACCTTAAAAAAATATTCAACAGTAATGCTTGTTGCAATGGACTTATGCTATTCTAAAATTAAAAATATTATAGATGAAACAGAAGTATATAAAGTCGTAGTCATCTCTGCTAAAGATTCCATGAAATTTATTACTAAATTTGCTTATGAAATAACCAGCGGAAGAAAAATAGAAAAACCAAAAAACAATGAAAAATACATATATTGGTCTGATTTCTATAAAAAAGGCTTAAACTATGAAAATAAAAAAATTGAAGAAAGCGGAGAAAGAGATACTCCCGCCGTTATTTTACAAAGTGGAGGTTCAACAGGAACTCCTAAAGGTATAGTTCTATCTAATGGTAATTTTAATTCGGCTACATTAGCTGCCACTAAAGCATATCCAGATTTATGCCAAGAAGATAGAATATTAGGAATATTACCTATATTCCATGGATTAGGTTTAGCTGTAGGAATAAATGATGCCCTTTATGTTGGAGCAGAAATTGTATTAATTCCGCAGTTTAAAGCAGCAGAATTCGATAAATTACTAGTAAAACACAAACCAACAGTTATCTTAGGCGTGCCAACATTATTCGAAGCCTTAACAACTAACGAAAGGATGAAAGGTGTATCACTTTCAGGACTTAAATATGTAATAGGCGGTGGAGATACCCTAAATAAAGCTAGAGTAAATAAAATAAATGATTTTCTTCATGAACATGGAGCTTTTACTAATATGATTCAAGGATATGGAATGACCGAAGCAGTAGCCGCAGTTTGTGTTGATTTACGTCACGCATCTCGCCCAGGAACAATCGGTATTCCATGGCCAGGAATATATTTAAAAATAGTAAAACCTGGAACAGACGAAGAAGTACCATATGGCGAAGATGGAGAAATATGTATTTGTGGACCAGTCGTTATGTTAGGTTATTATAATAATGAAAAAGAGACAAATGAAGCACTACATATTCATAAAGATGGTAACATTTGGTTACATTCTGGTGATATTGGTTGTATGGATAAAGATGGCTTTGTAACGTATAAACAAAGAATTAAGAGAATGATTGTTACATCAGGTTATAACGTATATCCATCTCAGATTGAAGAAGTATTAGAATCTCATCCAGCCGTAATGAACGCAACCGTAATAGGTGTTCCACATCCATATAAAATTGAAGTAGGTAAAGCATATATTGCCTTAAATAAAGGATATTCTGAAAATACAAAATTCAAACAAGAATTATTAGATTTATGTAAGAAGAATTTAGCACATTATGCTATTCCAAAAGAATGGGAATTTAGAAAAAGTCTTCCTAAAACAATCGTAGGAAAAGTAGACTTTCATAAATTACAATTAGAAAACATGGAAAAAAGAAAGGAAGAAACAAATGAAAAAGAAAAGGTTTAAAGGTGAAATAACCTATAAAATTTTTACCCCATTAATGCGTTTACTATTTAGAATACACTATAATCCTAAAATAATAAACAAAGAAGTAATCCCAAAAAAAGGACCAATATTAATTGTTTCTAACCATAAACACGTATATGATCAATGCTTTACAATTATGGCTACCAATAGACCAATCCATTATATGGCTAAAAAAGAATACTTTGATGGTAAATTTGCTTGGTTCTTCAAATCCTTTGGATGCATCTCAGTAAATAGAGAAATAAAAGATACTGTTGCTAAAGAATATGCCATAGATATCTTAAATCATGATGGGGCAATAGGTTTATTCCCTGAAGGGACAAGAAATAAAACATATGATACTTTCTTATTACCATTTAAATTTGGTACTGTATCAATGGCACAAAAAACCGGAGCCACCATTGTACCAAGTTGCATAACAGGTGACTATGGATTCCATAGTAAAAATCTAATGATTAGATATGGTACCCCATTTACTGTACCAAAAGATATGGATTTAGAAAAAGCTAATAACAAATTATATAAAGAAATAGAAAAATTAATGAAACAAAATTTAAAAGAAACAAATAGAACTATAAAAGAAGAATTAAATTCACGTAATCAAGATCAAAAGAAAAAAAGATAGAGAAATCTATCTTTTATTATAGATAAATATAGAATTTTATGATATATTATTATATAGTAGAAAAGAATATAGAAGGAAAGATATATATGAGAAATTATAATTTAGAAGTTCCAATATCAAAAAACAATGAAGCTTTAGTAAAAGATAATAATAGGTGTATAACTTGCGGCCATTGCAAAAAAATATGTACTAACATTATTACCGTTGCTAAAAGATTTAAAGTAGATTCTAAACATGAGCCAATATGCCTAGAATGCGGACAATGTGCTAACATTTGCCCAACTGAAGCTATCAAAGAAAAATTCGAATATCTAAAAGTAAAAAAAATATTGGAAAATAAAAAAGATAAAGTTATAATTTTTAATATTGCACCAGCTGTTCGTGTAGCCCTAGGTGAAGAATTTAATTTTGATCCAGGTACTAATGTCGAATCAAAAATACCAACAGCTTTAAAGAAAATCGGAGCAGATTATGTCTTCGATATAACCTTCGGAGCAGATCTAACCATTATGGAAGAAGCAACCGAATTAGTAGACAGAATAGAAAATAACAAAAAATTACCACAATTTACTAGTTGCTGTCCAGCATGGGTTAAATTTTGTGAAATATTCTATCCAAAATTAATACCAAATTTATCAAGTGCAAAGAGCCCAATAACAATGCAATCAACAATTATCAAAACATATTTTGCTAAAAAAATAGATAAAAACCCAGAAGATATTATTAATATTGTCGTAGCTCCATGCACAGAAAAAAAAGCCGAAATAAAAAGAAAGAAAATAAACTATACCTCATGGGATACCAACTTTGTATTAACAACCAGAGAATTAGCATTACTATTTAAAGAAGAAAATCTTGATATTGCCAAATTAAAAGATACCAAATTTGATTCGCCATTAGAAACCGGTTCAGGAGCAGGTGTAATATTTGGAGCATCTGGTGGAGTATGTGAAGCAGCCTTAAGAACTGCATATTATCTAATAACCAAAAGAAATCTAAGAAAAGAAAACTTAGTATTTAGTCCAATCAGAGGTATGAATGGTATTAAAGCAGCTCAAGTAAAAATAAATAAAAGAATAATAAGAGTAGCAGTATGTAATGGTATGAATAATGCTGTCCAATTAATAGAAAAGATATTAAAAAAAGAAGATTACTACGATTTCATCGAAGTAATGAATTGCCCTGGAGGATGTATTGCCGGTGGAGGACAACCTAAAATAACACTTCTAAATATGAAAGATACCAAACAAAAAAGAATGAATAGCTTATATGATGAAGATGAAGAAATGCCTCTAAGACTTTCACATGAAAATCCAGAAATAAAAGCTATATACAAAGAATTCCTAGGTTACCCAAATTCACCATTATCAAAAAAATTATTACATACTATGTATTATGATAAATCTTCACTATTAGGAGGCGACAATAATGATTAATGTGAAAAAATTATCTTCTAATTGTGAAAATTGTGTAACTAAACCATGTCAAATAGGTTGCCCATTAGACAATGATATACCAGGATTTATCAAAGAAATAAAAGAAGGTAATTACGAAGAAGCCTTTAACGTATTAAGAAAAACATCAATCCTAATGCCAGTATGTGGAAGAGTTTGTCCACATGAAAAACAATGCCAAGGATCATGCGTAAAAGGAGTAAGCTATGAACAAGTAGAAATTGGTAAACTTGAAACCTTCATCGGAGATTTATGGTTAGATAAAGAATGGAAACTAAAAGCTCCAAGAAAAACTAATCATAAAGTTGCCGTAATCGGAGCAGGACCTTCTGGATTAACTGCTGCCGCTTTCCTAAGAATGAATGGTATTAAAGTAACCATATATGAAAAACATAACTATCTTGGAGGATTACTTTATAATGGTATACCAGAATTTAGATTACCTAAAAAAATAGTCAAAAAAGTAACCAAGAATATCATTAAATTAGGAATAAAAGTAAAATATAATCAAGAATTAGGAAGGAATCTATATTTAAAAGATTTAAAAAAAGAATATGACGCTATCTATATAGCAATAGGTGCTAATGAATCAAACAAAATGAATATTCCAGGCGAAGAATTAAAATGCATATATGGAGCCAATGAATTATTAGAAAGTAATAAAAGATTAAAATATAAAGGAAAACAAGTTGTTATAAATGGTGCCGGTAATGTTGCCATGGACATATCAAGAACTATTAAAAGAATGGGTGCTAAAAAAGTAATTGTTTTAAATAGAACAAGCAGAATTACTGCTGATGATGATGAACTTGAAGCCGCTAAAAAAGATGGTGTAGAAGTATTAACAGAAACTACAATTACTAAAATAATAGGTAAGAAAAAAATACACGCTGTTGAATTAGCTAAGACTGAAGAAAAAATACTTCCTGGAGAAAAGAAGGCAACCATTGTACCAATTGAAGGTAGTAACTACATATTAAAAGTAAATTATTTAATTAAAGCAATTGGTTCCCATCAAACAAAAATAGTCGACAAGTTACCACTAGAAAAAACAGCCCAAGGAAGAATACAAATAGATGAATCAGGAAAAACAAGTGACAGGAAAATATTCTCTGGTGGTGATGTAGCGGGTACCAAAGGAACCGTTGCTTGGGCAAGTCGTGCCGGAAGAAATGCCGCCTTTGCCATAATTGAATATCTAAATAAAAAATAATAAAAAGGAGGACGTATGAATCAGTACATGAAGTTAGCCAATGATTTAGCAAGAAGTAATTTATTAACTAACAATGGCGGTCCATTTGGAGCCTGCGTTGTAAAAGACAATAAAATCATTGGTAAAGGAAGTAACAAAGTATTAAAAAATAATGATCCCACAGCCCATGCTGAAATCATGGCTATTAGAAATGCCTGCCAAACATTAAAAACATATGACCTAACAGGATGCATAATGTATACAACATGTTATCCATGTCCAATGTGTATATCAGCAATTATTTGGTCAAATATCAAAACCGTATACTATGGCAATACGAAAGAAGATGCTGCTGGCATTGGTTTTAGAGATGACTTTATATATGAATATTTAGATAATCAAGAAGGAAATAATTATTTAGATTTAAAACAAATAGATAGAGATAAAACAATAAAATCATTTAATGATTTTAAAAATAAAAAAGATAAAACAATATATTGAGGTAAATATGATACATAAAATGAGATTAGTAGATTTTGCATTTAATAAAATTAAAAACAAAGAAAAAGATATTGAAGTAAGACTTAATGATGAAAAAAGAAGATTAATAAAAATCGAAGATATAATTGAATTTGAACATTTTTATACCAAAGAAGAACAAGAAAAATATGGTGCCTTAGGTATCCAAATAGAATTAATATAAAATAGATCCCTGATCTATTTTTTTGTATAAAAAAGAAATAACAATCCATATTATATATGGGAGGAATTATGACACAAAAAGAATTATCATATGTTGAAGATGCAATTGAACACGAAAGTACAATTTTAGATGGATTAAACGAAGCAGTAAATCTCTTAACAGAAGAAAACTTAAAAGAATTCATACAACAAGAAATAAATAAACATGAAGACACAAAACAAAATTTAATTAACCTATTAGAAGGTGAAGCTAATGCATGATAAATTATTAATAGGTTCTTATTTATTAATTTTAAAAAGCACTATGGAAGTATATGTTCATGGCACATTAGAAAGTTCAAACGAAAGAGTAAGGGAAACATTAAAACAAGGATTAGAAAGTACTTTATCATCACAAGGTAAAACATATAACCTAATGGTAGAGAATAATTGGTATCAAGTAAATAATGTAGAAAATAACGTAATAAATGAAACATTAAATAAAATCAATCAAAAAAACTCATAAAAAGCGCACAAAATGCGCTTTTTTCTTTAATTTAAGAATAATTGTTCGTTTCTTATTGACAAATTAATAAAAATGTATTATTATATTAAGCCGATTTCAAAAGGGAGGTTTAATATTATGAAATTAAAGAAGATTTTGTTAAGTATAGTTGCTATACTATCTACTTTATTTGTATCAACAGTTAAAGCAGATTCTGCACCTAATAGTTTTGTAATAAATGCATCAAATTTAACTATGTTATATGGATCAAACTATTTAGGAAATGGAAGTACACTTAACTTTACTTACAAAACAAACTCTGCTGGAAAAGTTGTATATTGTACTGAAATACATGATTCTATGACTGGAAGCAGCGAAACATATACACTAAGTAGAGAAGCGGATGCTAAATTTGCATATGTACTTGCAAATGGTTATCCAAACAAATCAATTACTGGAAATAACTACAAAGACTATTACATCACTGGACTAGCATTATGGAATTTAATTAGTCCAAACGATTCAGTATTTACTTACTTTAACTTAAGTGTTGGAACATATAAAGGTGTTTCATCAGATGTAGTTAGAGAAGTAGCAAAATTAGTAAATGGTGCTAAGAATTATTCTTATGCAGCACCATCAATCAAAATTCAAAATGCAACAAGTAATTTCACTTTATCAAGTGATAAAAAGTATTACGTAAGTAATAAAATGTCAGTTACTACAACTGGAGGTGTTGGAACTTATTATATGAGTTTAACAAATGCACCTAGCGGTTCAATTATAACTGATGCAAATGGTAATGCGAAAACTGATGCAAACGGTAAAGCTAAAGAAGGATTAAGTGTTAACGAAGGATTTTACGTTAAAGTACCAGTAGCTAGCATGAAAACATTATCAGCAAGTTTCACTGTAAACGTAAGTGGTACAGGTACAGTAAATACAGCATATATTTATAATCCATCTGTATCATCACATCAATCATTAATTACATTATATCCAAACAGTAAAACAGTTGCTGATCATGCACCATTAAAATTAGAAATAACTACAAATGTAGAAATTTCTAAACAAGATGCAACAACAGGAAAAGAATTACCTGGAGCAACACTAGTATTAACTAATGCCAGTGGTGTAGAAGTTGCTAAATGGGTTTCAACAAATGAACCTAAAGTAATTAAAAATTTAACTCCTGGAACATACACATTGACAGAAACTATCGCTCCAAAAGGATATAAATTAACTACTGAAACAATTACATTTGAAATAAAAGCTGATGGAACAGTAGTAAAACAAGTTATGAAAAACTATCCAGAAGGAAAAACAACAATTAGCAAACAAGATGCAACAACAGGAAAAGAATTACCTGGAGCAACATTAGTATTAACTGATGCTAAAGGTAAAGAAGTAGACAAATGGGTATCAACTTCAACTCCTCATATAATTGAAGGATTGAAAGCTGGAAAATATACCCTAACAGAAACTATTGCTCCAAAAGGATATATCTTATCTACAACTTCAGTAACATTCGAAGTCGATAAAGACGGAAATGTTGCAAAACCTGTAGTTATGAAAAACTATCCAGAAGGAAAAACAACAATTAGTAAAGAAGATGCAACAACAGGAAAAGAATTACCTGGTGCATCACTTGTATTAAAAGATGAAAAAGGAAATGTTATAGACAAATGGATATCTACTGATACACCTCATATAGTTGAAGGTTTAAAACCAGGAAAATATACATTATCAGAAACAATTGCACCAGATGGATATAGATTAAGTACTGAAACAATTACATTTGAAGTTACTAAAGAAGGTAAAGTAAAAGAAAAAATTACTATGAAAAACTATCCAGAAGGTTCAGTTGTAATAAGCAAACAAGATATTACAAATAAAGAAGAATTATATGGAGCGCACTTAGAAGTTAGAGATGCCAAAGGTAACCTAATCGAAGCTTGGGTTTCTGGTAAAGAACCACATCAAATAAACGGTTTAGAACCAGGAAAATATTATCTAACAGAAACTATCGCTCCAGATGGTTATGAATTAAGTACTGAAACAATCGAATTTGTTGTTAATGAGAATGGTAAAGTAGATGACGTTGTTGTTATGTACAATACACCAACTAAACCTGTACCAGTTCCTAAAACTTCTTCATTCAAAACTATGACAACATCCATAATCGGTATAATTATCATGAGCTTAGGCGCTATGATGATTGTAAAGAACTACAAAAAGAATGAAGAATAATAAATTAAAATATGAAATAGCAACAGGAGTAGCACTATTATTAGTTGGTACTCTTGTTCTATTTTCAAATGGGATTAAAGAAAAAAGGGATGTTGTATTCAGTGAAATGAATCTAGTTCTAACAAACGAATTAAAACAAGAAGAAGAAATAGAACAAAAAGAAGAAGAGGTTGAAGAACAAAAACCTGAAGAACCAGAACCAGAGCCAGAATACCATTATGAAAAATATCTAGGTACTATAGAAATAAACAAAATAAATTTATATAAAGGATTTTATAGTAAAACCTCTAATCTAAATCAAGTAAATATAAATCTATATGTCCTACCACAAGCAGACTATCCAGATAAACAAAATGGTAATCTAATAATTGCTGGCCACTCAGGTAACTATAATAATAGTTATTTTAGAAATTTATATTTATTAACAATAAATGATGAAATAAAAGTAAATTATAATAATAGACAATACATATATACCATAGAAAAAATATATAATGAACCAAAAATAGGTAAAGTAAGAATACTAAGAAATGCATCTAGAACAACACTTACTTTAGTAACCTGTACAAAAGATGATGAATATCATCAAACAGTATATATAGCTTACTTAAATAGAGTAGTATAGAAAGGAAGATTAATATGACATATTTAAACATAATTGAAAAATTTAAAATATTATTTAATACAATAATAGATTTTAAAGAAATAATTATCTTTTTAGGACAAGTAATTGTCTTAACAACACTTCGTGTAACAAAGAAATTAAGTCTAAAAAGATATGCTGAATGTACAATATTATCATTAATAATAACTTTATTATTTAGTATACTAATTAATAAAAAAATATTATTTAAAACATTTGATAATTTCTTAACAATATTCTTTAAAAATATATATTTCCCATCAATATATGTATATATAAGTATTCTTATTATAATCTTACTTTCAACAATTGTAACTCTTATAAACAAAAAAACAAAAAAAGCATATAAAATAATTAATTCAAGTGTATTTACAATTAATGGAGTATTACTTATATTAATATTAAATATTATTGCTAAAAATAAAATAGATATATTCTCAATTAGTTCACTATATACAAGTACACCATTAGTAGCAGCTTTAGAAATAAGTACTGGTTTATTTCTAGTATGGTTAGGATTACTATTAATAACATTTGTAACAGATCATATTATAGAAAGTATAACTAATAAAAAACAAAGAACTAATGAAATATATATACCTAATTTAGAAGTTAATGTACCAAATGAAGCAAACATAATACCAGCTTATGAACCAACAATTAGTGTACCATTAACAAATAATAATATTAATATACCATTAACAATAAATAATGATATTCCAGATGATATTGAAGTAACACCAATTAATTATGTAGGAGCCCCATTATCTAAAGAAAATGAAAATATAAGTTTTCAAGACATCTTAGAAAGAATAACATCCTTAGAAAAGATAGATGGAAATATTGATGATATTGATATATTTGATATGGAAGAAGAATATAATACAAACGAAATAAACGTTTTATATTAAAAAACTAGAGTTAACACTCTAGTTTTAATATGTCACAATAATATTAGTTTTATTATTCTTCTCAAATAAAGCAAAATATTCGTCTTCATATATAAGTGTATAATTATCATTAACATTTAAAATATTATAAAGAACATTATCTGTTTTTTTATCATACTTTTTATATATAAGAGCATGCGTAATACCATAAAATTCTGCTATATTAGGAAAATTAGTACTACTAAATTCATAATCATCAAAAATATCATAATCGAATCCACTAAACTGTTTCGTATACAAATCAGCCCTAGAATCTATAAATACCGGTATATCATTTAAAAGTAAATAACTACCAAAATTATAATCATTAAATAATCTTATATCCCTAATATCCAAATTTTTCTTAATATATTTAGTAGCCTCAACCGGATATAATTCCTTATTAACATAATCTTTCTTAGAATGATAAAAAAGCATAAATGCACTGAAGCAAATAACTAAACTAAATAAAATTATTAAAACAAATTTCTTACTAATAAAATCGAGAATCCTATCAAAAGGGGTAAAATTAAAATTAATAAAAAACATCGAAAAAACTCTAGCAAAACATATTGTCCCAATCAAAGCAAGTAAAGATATATGTCTAATAGCAAAAATACTCATAATTGTTAAACCACCAATCATAAATAAATCCCTAAGTTTTACCTTAGAAAATAATGCTAAAAAGATTGTTTCGCCAGCAATAATAATTGTAAAAGGACTATGAATCCATGTAATCATCTGATGTTCTTGAATATAACTTTGACTATTACCCATCATTGTTTTAATCAAATATGTATATGGAGTTAAACCAATCGGAGTAATAAAACCAGTAAGTAAACTAGCAATCATAATTAAAAATAAATATTTAACATTATCATTTTTTTCTATCTCAATCTTCTTCTTTAAAAAAGAAATAAACTTATTCTTTTCATTATATTTAATCTTACTACATATAAGTGATATAACATATTCAGCTAAATAAGGTAAATATAATATGAAATAAAAAGGCCATACCGCAACATGTATATTACAAATAATCAAAGATATAAGTATTAATCCAATTAAATTTCTTTTTTTCCCACTCTTTAAAAAACTTTCAATAAAATATATCTCTAAAACAAATAAAATATAACTGATACTTTGCGCTCTAGCAGTAACATAACCTGATATAGCAAGACCACAAATAAACGTCGCAAAAGCTGATACCATATAATTACCAGTTATTTTTTTATTTGTTTTAAAAACAAGTAAAAGAATAACAAACAATATTACCATTGATGATATATATAATCCAATATAACCAAAAAGACTAAATATTAAATAAATGAAAACATCATATAACCAATGAGGATAAGTATAAGCAAGATTAGCATGAAATGAAAAATGATCCATCATATCTATACCATGCTCTAATATTAATTTACCAATCTTAATTGTATAAAAAGTATCATTCTGTAATTCCTTAGTAATTAAACCAACAGAAAAAATAAAAATCCATATTATAAACCAAAAACTAAATTTCTTCCATTTAATATCTTTTTCCATTACTATCACCAATTTAAATATAACAAAAAAGAATGCCTTTTTCAATAAACTTGACATCCTATTTAACAAAAGATTTTCTAACATAATAAATATGATGAATAGTAACAAAAAATATATTAACTAAACTAGTTATAATAAATCCCCATATACCAAAAAATATTGGTAAAATAAAAAGTAAAACATTCTTAAGAATAGCTCCAAATAAAGTCCCAAACATTGCCTCCTTAGCCATATTAGCTCCTTGCATATATGATGTAAGAGGTCCCTGAATATAATGCATTAAAAAGAATGGAGCAATAATTCTAATATATTTAATACCCAATTTAGTATTATATATAAACTTAAGTAAATAACCAGGAAATAACATAAAAACAAAAGTAAAAATAATTCCAATAAATATAGATAAACCTAAAGCTTGCTTTAATTTATTCTTAGCATAAACATATCTTTTCCTAACTAAATTACTTGAAATAACAGGTAATAAAGAAGTAGATATAGCCACTGAAAAAAAAGAAGGAATAAGTAATAAAGGAAAAACATAACCAGTTATTACCCCGTATGAAGAAGTAACATAACTATTACTATACCCAAGTCTAATTAAAACAAAACTAAGAATAATTGGCTCTAAAAAATAAGACACTGAACCAATAAGTCTACTACCAGTAGTACTAAAAGAAATACTAAGAATATCCTTAAAAATATTATTATCTATCTTAAAATCACTAAGCATTATCTTTCTTTTGGGCATAAATAAAATAAGAATAATAATAGAACTAAACTCACTAATAATATTAATTAAAACAACAAAAGTAATCGTAAAACTAATTCCATATCTAATTAACCTAGGTATTAAAAATATAATAAAAATAAGCCTAATAATCTGTTCAACAATATTAGATATAACAAAAGGTATCATCTTCTCCTTACCATAAAAATACCCCTTTAAAATACTAGATATACATATAAAAGGCAAAGTAAAACTAATAGCCATAATCGGATAATAACAAAGACTATTATGAAGTAATTTATTAGCAATAAAAGAAGATGAAATTATAAGAATAATCATTAAAATAAAATTATATAAAATACTAACAGGTATTATTGGCAATATAACACGTTTACTATTATTTCTCTCGGATATTAACTTACTAATAGATATAGGTAAAGATAAAGTACATAATGTAATAAATAAATTAAAAGTAGGCAGTACTAACATGTATAGACCAATACCATCATCCCCAACGCTCCTAGTTAGAAATATCTTAATAACCATAGCCATTAGTTTACTAATAGCTCCTCCAATAATTAAAATAATTGTCGATTTAATAAATTTATTTTTCATAATAGAGTATATGTAATAATAAAATAAACAATGATAAAACAATAAAAATATGATATAATTAATAAAAGGGAAGTGATATTATGTATTATTTTATAGGTATTCAAGGAACAGGTATGAGTGCCTTAGCTATAATACTAAAACAACTAGGATATAACGTAAAAGGAAGCGATGTTGATAAAACATTCTTTACAAAAAAAGAATTATTAAATAACAATATTGAAGTATTAGTATATAATGAAAATAACATAACAAAAGACCTAACCATTATAAAAGGAGCTTCAATTACCGAAGATAACGTAGAATTAAAAAAAGCCAGAAGTCTAAATATAGAAATAATTGAATATGAAGAAATGCTAGGAAAACTAACCAAAGAATTTAAAACAATATGTATAGCAGGTTGTCATGGCAAAACGACAACAACTGCTATGACATCCCTAATATTAGACAATACCATTGGTACTAATTATCTAATCGGAGATGGGTCTGGTCATGGTAGCAAAGATAACGAATTCTTTACCCTAGAAAGTTGTGAATACCGAAGACATTTCTTATCATATTTACCATACTATGCCGTAGTTTTAAATATTGATCTAGACCACGTAGATTATTTCAAAGATATTAATGATATCATAAATGCCTATGAAGAATTTTCAAATAGTGCTACTAAAATGGTTATTGCTTGTGGTGATGATGAAAATACCAGAAAAATGAAATTAACAAAACCAGTAATTCATTTTGGTATCAACGAGGATAACGATGTAAGAGCAATTAATATCGAATATACCAAAGATGGAACAAGTTTTGACGTATTAATAAATGATAAACAATATGAACATTTCGATCTTCCAATATATGCCCTTCATCAAGTGTTAGATGCCCTAGCTGCCATTACAATATCATACTTAGAAAATATAGATTCTAAAGATATAGCAAGAATACTAAAAACGTTTAAGGGAGCTAAAAGAAGATTTACCGAAACAATTGTAAAAGATAGTATTATCATTGATGACTATGCTCATCATCCAAACGAAGTAAAAGCAACCATTAATGCAGCAAAGCAAAAATATCCAGATAAACAAATAATAACTATCTTTCAACCTCACACTTTTACAAGAACCGAAGAATTTGCTAAAGACTTAGTAGATGTATTTAAAGAAGTAAATGAAGCATATATTATGGATATCCATCCAGCTAGAGAGAAACAAGAAGACTATCCAGAAATAACCAAAGATATAATCTTAAAAGACTTACCTAATGGTCATCCTCTAAGAATAGACGAAGCAAAAGAATTAGCTAAATATGACAATGCTGTATTTCTATTTATGTCACCAAATGATATTTCTAAACTAGAAGATGATTTAAAAAAAATAAAATAAAAAAGTTTTACTAAAAAAAGTAAAACTCTTTTTTTTTACCAATATCATTAATGAGGAGGTGAAAAGTGAAAAAAGATTATATAGTAATCCAAGACGGAATAAAAGAATGTGGTAGTGCTTGTCTTTTGTCCATAATCAGATATTATGGTGGTAATATTTCCTTAGAAAGATTATTAGAATTAACAAACACTAATAAATCAGGAACTAACTTCTATGACATGAAAAAAGCAGCTTATGAAATAGGATTAGAGTCAATTGGATATAAAATAGATAATATAGAAAAATTAATGAGTATAGATACACCATTTATTAGTCAAGTAGTTATCGATAATTATATGCATTTTATAGTGGTATATAAAATTCATAATAATAAAATAACTATAATGGATCCAGCTAAAGGAATGATATATCTATCAAAAGAAGAATTTAAAAAAATATGGACCGGTTATATCTTAACATTAAATCCATATAAAAAATTACCAGAATATAATAAAGAAAAGTATTTAATTAGTATTTTAAAAAATACTATTATAAATAATAAAATAATGATTATAAAACTATTATCTATAACAATTATTACAACCATATTAACATGTATATATAGTTATCACTTTAAAGTATTAATAGATAACTACTTATCAATAAACAAATTAAATATAATGATAATAGCAATAATATTCATGATTATTTTAATAATAAAAATAATATCAGAATACTTAAGAAATAACTTATTATTATATCTAAATAAAAAAATAGATTTATCCATTATAAATATTACTATAAAAAAGATTATTTCACTTCCTTATAGTTATTATAAAAATAAAACAACTGGAGAAACAATATCTAGAATAAATGACTTATTCTATATAAAGAATGTCATATCTAAAACAATAACCACAATATTCTTAGATATTATACTATCTTTAGTAGTCTTAATAGTATTATTCCAAATAAATAAAACTATGACCATATATTTATTTATAATAATTATTATGTATTTTCTAATATTCTTTACATATAAAAATATTATTAAGAAACAAACTAATAATATTCAAGAAAATAATGCTAAAGTAAATTCCTTGTTAGTTGAATCGATAAGTAGCTATGAAACAATTAAAGGATTGCACTTAGAAAATATATTTCAAAATAAAATAAATAAACAATATCTAAATACCATAAATAATAATCAAGAATTAGAAAAAACTATCTATAAAGAAAATCTATTAAAAGATCTAATGGAAGGAATAATCATTCTATTTATTATATATTTAGGTATAAATAAAGTAATGGATAAATCTATAACCTTAGGTAGTCTAATAACATATAACTCATTATTATATTATTTCATAATTCCCATTAGAAATTCCTTAGAATTTTATAAAGAATTCTATTATACAAAAAACAGTATAAAAAGAATTAATAATATTTTAGATTATAAATATGAAAAGTTAGACAATAAAAGTAATTTAAATATAAAAGGAAGTATTCTAATAAAAAACTTAGAATTTAGTTATAATAATAAAAATAAAATTCTAAAAGGAATAAACCTATATATTAAAAAGAGTAGTAAAGTACTGATAATAGGCTCTTCTGGAAGCGGGAAATCAACACTTCTTAAAATATTATATAGATATTATGAAATTAAAAAGGATAATATCTATATTAATAATAATGACTTACTAGATTATAAAATAAATGATATAAGAGAAAATATTACCTATATATCACAAAATGAATTTTTGTATACCGATACTATTAGAAATAATATTATCTTAAATAGAGACATAAAAGAAGAAGAATTCATAGATGTATGTAATATAACATATACCAGCGATATAGTAAAAGATAATATCTTATCATATGACTTTAGATTAGAAGAAAATGGTGCAAATATATCTGGAGGACAAAGACAACGCATAATTTTGGCAAGATCACTATTAAAAAAATCAAAAATAATATTAATAGATGAAGGATTAAACGAAATAGATATCGACTTAGAAAGGAAAATATTAAAAAATATTTTTAAAAAATACCAAGATAAAATAATTATTATCGTATCACACAGATTAAATAATATTGATTTATATAATAGAGTAGTTAAATTAGAAAATGGTATAATAACAGATATCATAAAAAAAGATTTGCCAAATACCTAAAAGAATATTTATAAAGGAGGAAGAATGGAGTTAACAGAAAAAGAAATGTATGAAATAAACGGTGGTGTATCATGGGGCGTTATTGCGGCAATTGCAGGAGCAGTAGTATTCATAATCGGAGGATTAAGCGGGTATACAAATCCTAGCAAATGTAACAATAAATAACATGAAACATTTAAAAGAAGAAGAATTACAAAATATTGTTGGTGGAGCAGCCGTTGCAACGCTAATAAATGCTATAAGTAAAGCCATAAATACCGTTTATCAATTAGGCAAACAAACAGGCAGTGCCATAAGAAGACTAGCTTATGGAAGTTATTGCCCAATACGCTAAAAGCAGGAAAAACATCCTGCTTTTTATACTTGAAAAAAAGATATAAATTTGTTAAAATTATACTAGATAGGGAGTATTGATTGATATGACAGAAAATAAAAAAACAATTCTTAAAACATTAAAACTAATATCTATTATAATTCTGTATTATATCGTAGGTAGCAAGAACATCTTTCCATATATCTTGTCATTAAGCTTATATAACATATTTACAGCATGTTTTAATCATATAACAATAAAAGATACCATAGAAAGAATAAACTCCCTAAAATCAAAAAACAAGCTATTTAAACTACTCTTATTAGTATTATCTATAATAACAATAATATTTATCTTACTAAGTATACTAATAAGTGATTTACTAAGTATAATATTAAGTATTAATAACATAACAATTCTATTTATAATTATGTCTATATGTACCTTAATAAAACCAACAATAAATTTATTATCAGAATATTTAGAAAACATAAGAAAGAATCCAAATTATAATAAACTAACACATATCTATGATATCTTAGATAATATCTTCTTATTAATAATAGCTATATTTATATTTAGAGTATGTAAAATAAAATCAAACAACATATTATCACTATTATATCTATCAAAGATAATAAGTATAGCCTTAATAATAGCTATAATATATATAACAAAAAAGCCACATA
>JAEEGL013045210.1_pt1 | contig 18443 bp, 17 predicted proteins | sample 9134231 | NCBI WGS metagenome assembly JAEEGL01 (sample SAMN16246548, study PRJNA631951) | gut metagenome | biome: gut microbiome; feature: rumen; material: fiber-attached | host: Bos | place: Iran: Karaj | collected 2018-10 | reverse complement strand
GAAAAGTATTCTATTAACACTTCTACAGATATCGATTCTATAATCAGAAAAATTGACTCGAAAGATGAAACACAAAAAGAAGGACACGACAGAATACAAATTACAACAGGCAGAGATTTGCTGGAAGAAGCGGCTAATATTGGCGATTTGAAACGGTATAACATACTTTTGCAAAACATTTCATTGTCTGATAATGTAAAGAATTATTTACAAAACAACAGAAAAAGTTAACAAAATAGCAATTTTTGAAAGTTAAGTGTTTTTATATATAGTAATAGCGTGAAAGGTTATTAATGGAAAATAAAGAAACTGATACGAAGATTAATAAAGAAGAACAATACTCATATAACACAATTGAGAAATTATCAAATCCCTTGAAAGCCGGCATTGATAATTCTGCAAATAATCTGAAAGAGTACAATCAATCCTTTCCCCATCAAGGATATGATGAAGATGTCGCAAATATAATAGAAACTGTCCGGGTACTCAACAACTTGGCACCATTAAGAATGCCTGAATATAACTTTAATATTGAAGAAATTAATGGAGAATATTTTTACAAACCTAATGGAGATTTGCTATTAATAAGAGATTTCGACAATGATGTAATAAGAGATTATTATTACAATCCAGACTACACTGACATTGAACACTCCGTTTCAAGAATTCTGGAACATGATAAAAATACCGGCCGTTTAAGAGTCAAAATTGAACCTATGACAAGAACCGGCAGTCGTTTAAAAACGAGCATTGCCATTTTTGATGAAAAAATTAGTAACAAATATACCATCATTCAACTTTCTGACGATGGTATAGTTAATAATATTTCGGTTTTTACCGGAAACGGAAAATCTTTTCAAACGCTTTTTAGAAACATTTATAATTTTAAACCTGTAAGATATTTAGAAGGGAAAGATAACAAAGAAGACGGATTTGAAATGGTTGACTGCTTATTCACAGAACAAGGCAGCATCGCACGTATAAAACGTTATAACAACAAGCGGGAAGTAAATATAGACTATTCCAACAACAAGAAATTCGTCACCATTAAATCTAATAAAAACTAATGCTTACCCTTGTCGGCGAGTTCACTATCCACCCGTAAAAAGACAGGTTTGATATTCTCTTTATCAATCAAATGACCTGATTTCAAGTGTTCACAAGTTATATCATCCAATTTTGTTGCGATATCGTACGACAACTGTTCTGCCATAGCGTGCGCAATATTAGGACAATAGGGGTAAATTAATGATGCAATAACCGTCATAACCTGTAATACATTGGTTAAAACGACTCCGCATTTTTCCATCTGCCCTTCTTTTGCCAAAGTCCAAGGCGCATTATCCGTAACATATTTGTTTGTAATATCAACCAGTTCAACAATTTTTAAAGAAGCTTCCTGAATTTCAAGATAGTCAAAGTGATGTTTTACCGCCTTAATCGTTTCAAGCGCCTTATCTTTTAATTCATTTTTACCCAAAAATTCAGGCTTAATGTCCCCTTCAAAATATTTAACAAGCATTGAAAGAGTTCTGTTAAGAAGATTTCCCATAGAATTGGCAAGGTGCGCATTAACTTTTTCTTTAAAATCTTCATCAGAATAATTTCCATCCTTACCACATGGAGCTGCTGTTGCCATATAGTATCTCAGCGGATCAGGAATATCTATATTAAATGCATCTAATACCGCAGTCGGAGAAATAACGTTCCCTAGTGACTTCGACATTTTTGCCTCGTCTATCGTAATCCATCCGTGAGCATAAAGATGCTCAGGGAGCGGCAAATCTAATGCCATCAGAATTGCCGGCCAATAAATACTATGGAATTTAAGAATATCTTTCCCTATAACCTGTACAGTTGCCGGCCAAAATTCTTTAAATTTTTCATCACATTCACCATCAATATTATAGCCCAAAGCGGTTATATAGTTTGAAAGTGCATCTATCCAAACATAAATTGACTGTTCGGGATCACCCAAAACAGGAACTCCCCAGCTTACATTTGAAGTCGCACGTGAAACAGAAATATCTTCAATATTCTCAAGCTGATTCAAAACTTCATTTGCCCTAAAAGCAGGAATAATAAAATCAGGATGCGTTTTTATATGTTTAATAATAGCATCTTTGTATTTCGTCAGCTTAAAGAAATAGTTTTCTTCTTCAACAATTTCGGGTTTCTTCTGATGGTCAGGACAAAGCCCGTCCTCGGTAAGGTCTTTTTCGCTTAAGAAAGCCTCACATCCTGTACAATAAAGACCTTTATATGAATGTTTATAAATATCACCCTTATCTACAAGCTTCTTGAAAATCTTTTGTACAACCTTCTCGTGATACTCGTCAGTTGTCCGTATAAATTTATCATAATTTATACCCAAAGTTTTCCACGCATCTTTAAACTTTTGAGAGTTCATATCACATAGCTCTTTCGGCGTTATGCCTTGAGCAGCTGACGTCTTTTGAATTTTGATACCATGCTCATCAGTACCTGTCAGAAAATAGTGTTTATCGACTCTCTGAGTAAAGTGTCTGTATATAACATCAGTTAATATTTTCTCATAAGCATGCCCGATATGCGGAGCACCATTAACGTAATCAATCGCCGTTGTTATAAAAAATTTTTCCATATGTTACCTCGTCTTCTTACGGAAATTATAACATAAACCAAAAGCCGACTATTTTACGTTAGACAAAATACATTTTCTCGCTCTGTTCAAAGAGTGCTCTTTTCCCAGAATAGCCAAAATTGCCGTCATATCTGCACCGCACAATCTGCCTGTTACAGCTGCACGGATTGCCCACATTGTGAATTTTGGTTTGTATCCTTTTTGTTCTTTAAAATCAGCACGGAATTTTTCCAGTTTTTCATGCAGATTTTCTTCTGTCCATTCCCAGTTTTCACCCTGTTCAACGAATGCTCTTAAAACTTCTTGAGAAAGTTCGGTTTCAATATTTTCCTTAGCTTTTTCATCAAGTTCAACATTATCACCGCCAAAGAAATATGTAACAGCATCCGTAATATCGGAAAGCAGAGTTAAAGGTTCATAAGTAACTTCAATCATTCTTGTGTATTGTGCATCAGTCATTGATGAAAGATCATATTTTGTCAGATATTTTTTAAGCTTTTCCTTCAAAACACCTATCGGAAGCATTTTTATGTAATGACTGTTCATCCATTTTAATTTGTCATATTCAAAAATTGAGTTTGAAGATGAAATTTCATTAATTCTGAAATCTTTAGCAATTTCTTCAACAGGCTTAATTTCCTGACCGTCGGAAGGTGCCCATCCCAACAAGGCAACGAAGTTTAGAAGCGCTTCGGTTAAATATCCTTGTTCTACAAAGTCAGAAACTGCAGTCGCACCATGTCTTTTTGAAAGTTTGCTTCTGTCAGGTGCAAGAATCATTCCCAAATGACCGAATCTTGGGACTTCGAAACCTAGGGCTTCAAATATTAAGATTTGTTTATACGTATTTGAAATGTGATCCTCACCTCTTATAACATGAGAAATTTTCATCAAAGCATCATCAATTACAACCGCATAATTGTATGTCGGCGCACCATTCGATTTCATAATTACAAAATCACCTATAAGATTTGTATCTACGTGAAGTTTTCCTTTTACCAAATCATCGAATTCCAAAATTGAAGAATCGTGAAAAGCCTTCTGTGCTTTTGACACATTAAATCTTATCGCAGGTTTTCTGCCTTCTGATCTCAATTTCGCTTTTTCTTCTTCAGTTAAATTTTCACATTTTTTTGAATAAACATATGCCTGTTTATTCTTGGTTGCTTCTTCTTTTTCTGCTTCAAGTTCTTCCGGTGTGCAGAAACATTCATAAGCAAAGCCTTTGTCCAGCAGCTCCTGAACATATTTGGGATATATATCAAAACGTTCTGACTGAGTATAAGGACCATAATCACCGCCTACATCCGGACCTTCATCCCAATTCAGGCCTAATGCTTTTAGAGAATCAAAAATGTTATCAACATATTCCTGACTCGTTCTTTCGGCATCAGTATCTTCTATTCTTAAAATAAATTTTCCGTTATTTTTCTTCGCAAATAAATAGTTGAACAATGCAGTTCTTGCTGTTCCTATGTGTAAATTCCCGCTCGGTGAAGGAGCAATTCTTACTCTTACTTCATTCATATTAAATCCTTTCTTTTGCAAAAAAATTATCGTACAAAAAAAAGTTAAAGACAATACAGGTTGTTATAAAAGCTTTTTTAATAATTTTGTGCAGCTGATATTAAATCAAACTCTATATTTTTTTTTCTTGCCTTATCATGAATGATATGTTATGCTTAACATGTGAGATTATACTAAACTTTGAGAGAGTTTATAATTTCTGCAAAAAATGAACAAAATAGGTCAAATGATGGGTTACAAACCGAACTCATTGTACTATAGTTGGCTATATTAGTAGAAGAGATAGTTAGAAGTAAATGAAAATACGTAGTTATATTAAGAAAGCAAAGAAAGTAGGGATCAAGTTGGACTTTAAACGTTTTGCAGGTGCGGTTATTGAAAAACTTATGCCGCATAAAGTCCTTATCTCGAGAGCGCTTGGAATCGGAGCGCTTGTGCTGATTGCGGCTATTATCACTGTTAACAGGAATTTTGACGAAATCGGTATGAGCGACCTTGATGCAATGAACCTTACAGGAACTTCAATTGCAGCATCGACGGCACAAAAAAGCGTAATAACTATTCCGTCAGGGATGGTTAAGGCAAATCCGTTTGTCCCATACAGGGATATTACAGAAACCGGTGTTGTAAATGATATTCCTCCGTACAATTTGGTTGAGCCTCCGGAAGCCGTAAATGAAAACTCTGATGCAGCTCGAGTTATGGACACTATTGTTTCGGGTATTTTATTTGATAAATTCAGCCCGTCAGCGATTATTAACATTGAAGGAACCGATTACCTTGTTAAGAAAGGCGATGTAGTAAATAACTATAAAGTGCTTGCTATCTCGCAGGATTCAGTAACAGTTCAATTGGGTTCAAATTCATATAGCGCCGGAATCGGCGAAATACTAACGGAAGGTTCCGTAAATCATAACGATGTTTCAAATCTAAATAATAAATTCGGAGGTGGAAAATAATGAGTTACAGTAATATAAAAAGAGTATTGTCTGCTTCATTAATACTTGCCTTTACGGCATCTCTGCAATGTGCTTATTCAAGGCCGTCATACTACAACGGTTATGCAGGGGCAAATACAATGAACTTGGAAAGCAGTGTTAGTTTAACAGACAGCAATCAGACAATCACACTAAGCTTGCGCGATTCTGATGTCAAGCAGGTATTAAGAATGTTTGCCGATAAAGCAGGAATGAATGTTGTTTTCCATAACTCTGTTGACGGCAAAGTAACATTGGATTTGGTAGAAACTCCAATAAATGAAGCTTTTAATTTGGTTTTATCAATTGCCGGTTTGAATTACTACAAGCAAGGCAATACGATGATAATTATGTCAAAATCAAGTGCTGATAATGCCGCTTATTCAAAACAAGAAATGATGGTATTCCCTGTTAATTATGTAAGCGCCGACAGCATAGCTAATTTTCTTAACAAAAACGTATTCAGTATGAAAAAAGCAGGAATGTCAGGTACTGAAGCCGCAACTGTTAATTCTGCCACAAATGAGTTAATAGTCTTTGGTATGCCGTCTGATGCTCCTATTGTAAGGAAAGTTATAGAACAATTCGACAGAGAACCCTATACAAGAACATTCTCTGTAAATCATACTACACCCGCCGAAATGGCAACAATGATTTGTGACTTGCTACTTCCTTCAAGGGGTATGGGCACTTCAGGCGGATCTTCAAAAGCTAAATCTATAGATATACCAAGAGGAGCACCGGGAATGTCTACCGGAGGCGCAGCAGGAATAATGACAGGTGCTGCTGCATCAAGTTCCAGCAACGCAGATGAATTAAAACTTGGTGAAGGTGTAATTGCATGTTCACTTTCAGGTTCAGCAAGCGGCTCTGTTGCACCTTTTGATGTACAAAATCTTTCAATCGCTTATTTCCCGCAAAGAGGTACTATAACTCTTATGGGCGGTTCCGAAGCACAAGCAAGAATGATTGAAAACTTTATAAAAGCAAACGATATAAAACAACCTCAAGCTTATTTAGAGGTTTCTATTGTTGAACTTAACGAAGCCGGCTCAAAAGAATTCCAAAATCAATGGAATCTGGGAAGCAAGCATTGGCAAGCTAATTTTGATGGACAAGGCTTCTCCGGCGGAAGACCCGGTGGTACAGCTTGGACAGCCAGAAATGAATACTTCTGGGATGCCGGTCCTCAATCAGGCCCAAATGCAGGTCAGCCTATTGCTAACGACGACGGCTCTTGGACTATTCCAAACCAAATATATCGTACTGTAATGGAACAGGTTCCTTCCGTTCATATCAACTGGATGATGAATTATTTGATACAAAATCGTAAGGGCAGAGTTCTTGCAAATCCGAAAATCTTGATTACAAACGGTCAAGAATCAGTTATCGATTTGACTCAAGACTATGTAGAAAAAGTTACATCAGAATTCTTATCTTCAGCTGCTAACGGTAACGGCACTACAATGGGTACAGTTCAACGTGACTACACGATTGGTGATGATTTGGGTATAAAAGTATCATTGGTTCCGTTCATATCTCCGGAAGGTTATGTAACTTTGAATATTACACCAAAATATTCTACAATCTCTGAACAGATATATTCAGCAGGTAATGCAGGCACAAGTGATTTAGTTGCAACCCTTTTAAGCAGAAGAGATTTGGATCTTAAAAATGTCAGAATTAAAGATGGAGAGACTCTTGTAATTGGTGGTATGCTTCAGGAAGTTGAAACAAAAACAGTCAACAAGATACCGCTCTTGGGCGATTTACCGTTGATTGGGTCAGCATTCCGTTCTACCTCCACGAATAAGACAAAATCAGAATTAGTAATTATGATTACTCCTAATATTATTCACGATGGAGAAGGTGCTATTGCTGATAGTATATAGTTAAATTATGTCTAATCAACTGGAAAAACTCAAAAATAGTATCAAAAAAGAATACGCAGATAATTTTGAATTAAACCTGATGAAATCATCAGGTTTTATTCCAGTTGATAAGAGACAAAGTGATTTTTACGTAATTTTAAATAAAAATAATTTCAGTGAAAAATCACGTATAGAAACTTTAATAAAAGAGAAGTTTGAGGGGTTTTTACCAAAATTTATCCCTGTAGAAGCTTCTGAATTTGAAGAACTTTTTCAATCAATTTCGCATAAACCACAGGCAGTTAATTCGCCTGAGCAAACCCAACAGGATGCAGAGCCTTCTGCAGAAGACATGCTGGTTGGAATCGGGTGGATAACACAAGCTCAATTGGAGGAATGTAAACAGGAATCCGCCAATCGTGAACTACCGTTAGATGCAATTTTTAATGAAAAAAATTATTTATCTTCAGAAAAAATCGCATCATATTTAAAGAAAAAATATGGTTTTGAAGTCATTTCAAAAGCAAATGTCGTTATTGATCCAAAAATTATTAAACTCTTGCCTGATGATTTTATCGAGAAGAAACATGCTATTGCAATGTCTATGCAGGGAGATAAATTGGCTGTTGCAATGGTTGATCCTACTGATAAATATACAATACGTGAGATTTCGCTATCTACAGGGCGCTCATTAAATATCTATACAATTCCGTATCATGAATATGAAATGTTCGTTAAAGAATATTCTTTAATGAAACAAACAGAAGCACATGCCAAAGAAACCGAGCGTATTATCCAAAGTATCGAAGAAGAAACGGCACAATACAATCAAGAAGAATCTCTTTGGTCGCAAGTTGAAAAAGAACTTCAAGATGCAAGCGGAAGCGTTGCAAAGTTTGTATATAAAATTATTACAGATGCCATTGACGCAAAAGCATCAGATATCCATATAGAACCAAGAATCGGCTATTACGTCGTTCGTGTCCGTTCTGACGGTATTTTAAAAAAAGTACTTGAAATCCCGGGCAGCATTGAGCAAGCTGTAATTACCCGTTTTAAAGTTCTTGCGAGGATGAACATCGCCGAACACAGACGTCCGCAGGATGGTACATTCTCAATAAAATACAATGACCGGATGTATGACTTTCGTATCAATACTTTACCTGTTTCCGGAAAAGAAAAAGTCGTAATACGTATTTTGGCACCGGCAGTCAGTTTAAAAGCTTCAGGGGATAAAATGATTATCCAAGGAGCTTCTGATGAGGATATTGCAAAAATACATGACATGGTACAATGCCCCAACGGTATTATTTTGACCTCCGGGCCTACCGGTTCAGGTAAAACAACGACTTTGTACACAATTTTAAAAGCACTCAACAAAGAAGATGTAAATATCACTACTATCGAAGACCCTATAGAAATCAAATTGGAAGGTATAAACCAATCTCAGGTAAACCCGAAAGCTGATATTACATTTGCATCGTGTATGAGAGCGATATTAAGACAAGACCCGGATATTATACTTGTCGGTGAAATTCGTGACTTTGAAACGTTAGAAGTTGCCATTTCTGCTGCCCTTACAGGTCACCTTGTGTTAAGTACCGTTCACACCAACTCTGCTGCAGCAACAGTTACGCGTTTGATTGAAATGGGTGCAAAGGATTATCTGGTATCCTCAACTTTGACAGGTGTTATTGCACAAAGACTTGTAAGAAGATTATGCGATAAATGTAAGGAGGCTTATTTCCCGACAGAAGAAGAGGTTAAACATATATCAGCGAATCCGGAAGAACAGCAACAGCTTATGAAAACAAAAATGTATCGTAAAAAAGGATGCAAAGAATGCGGTTATTTAGGCTTTGCAGGTCGATTGGGTATATATGAGATAATGCCTATAACAAGAGAAATTAAGAAATTGATTGCACAAGGTGCACACGATATTGAAATAGAAGAAGCTGCTGTTGCAGCAGGAATGCACACATTGAAATCTTCGTGTTTACAACATATTATTGAAGGAAACACTACAACAAGTGAATTTATAAGAGTTCTTGGTTACGCAAACGAATAGGAAGGGTAAGAGATGCCAATATATAGTTATGAAGCATTAAAAGCAGGTAAACAAGTTATTAAAGGTGAAGTTACAGCATCAAATCTTAAGGATGCTCGTGAACTGATTCGTAAAATGGGTTTAATACCTACAAAGTTGAATGAATCTATTGATGCAAAAAACAGAAAGCTCGGAAACATAGCGAGCATGTCACTTGCTGAAAAAATAGATTTTATATCTACCTTGCAGATTTTGTTATCATCAGGTATTCCGGCCGTAGAATCGCTTATGTTTATGGAACAAGAAGCCGCAAGGAAAAAGATAAGAGAAATGTCCAAAGTATTAAAAACACAGATTATGGGCGGTTCAACATTTGCTGACACACTTGCCCGTTATCCGAGTGTTTTCGGACACATTTTTATAGGTTTGTTTAAAGCCGGTGAAGAATCCGGTGAGCTTGAAAAAACTCTGGGACGTATTAATGGTTTACTAACTAAGCAGGCAAACATTAAGGCCAAGGTTATCGGAACATTGATTTATCCGGCATTCGTTATCCTGCTTGCTTGTATTGTTACACTTGTCATGTTGATGTTCGTATTCCCTGCTTTTAAGGAAATGTTTGAACAACAGGATAAAGCTCTGCCGTGGATAACATCAATGATGATTGCGGCAGGTGATTATTTGAAACAATATTGGTTCACTATTCCTATATTTTTGATTGCATTTATTGTATTTTGTGTAGTTTGTTACAAGTGGAAACCCGCAAGAGAAGTATTGGACAAGGTCGTTTTGAAAGTTCCTTTGCTGAATAACTTAATACTTTATTCAAACTATTCAAACTTCTTATCCGTTTTAAGTGTGTCCTATGATGCCGGTATTCCTATTGTCGATTGTTTACATCTGGCAGTAATAACACTTGAGAACTCGGTATTGAAAACAAAATTAAGCAGTGCAATAGTAAAGGTACAACAAGGTTTGCAGGTATCGCAGGCATTAAAATCAACAAAGATTGTACCGAGAATGCTTTTGTTTATGATAGCAACAGGTGAACAATCAGGTCGTTTGGGAGATATGCTCGAAAAGGGTGTAAACTTCCTGGATAGAACATTGGACGGTATTATTGATACAATGACCAAGATGATAGAACCTATAATGCTTTTGGTAATCGGCAGTATAGTACTTATCATGGCATTATCTCTGTACTTACCATTGTTCCAGTCTTACATGCAATAAAATTCGAGAACTTAAAATATGAGAGGCATAATGGAAAACAAAGAAAATTCAGAATTTACAAACTCAGCGTGGAGAGAAAAAGTATATATAGAAACCGCTGAACATATAATCCGCGGATATATATTTATGCCTAAAATCGGTAAAAAAGAAAGGCTTCTGACAGAAGTGTTGAATGCCGGAAAGAGTTTTATAGCGGTTAAAGAATGCACGGTTGAATATAAACTTCTTCCTGCCAAAAACATAGAAACTCATGATTTTATGCAGGTCAATGTAGCATCCATTCTTATAATGAGACCTATTGATGAATAAAAAAAAGATTTATGTTGTTACTGGAGCAGCTTCCGGTATCGGATTGGCTTTAATAAAATGTTTATGCCGTGAACATACTGTTTTCGCCGGTTATAGAAGTGAAAATAAAAAAGATATGCTGCAAAGCATATCTGAAAATATTTACCCCTTCTATGCAGATTATTCAAAACCCGAGACAATAAAAGCCGCAGCGGAATATATAAAATCAAAAACAGACAAAATTGATACTCTTGTAAATATTGCAGGGTGTGTAGTCGCAGGTCCTGTTGAAAATCTTGTTATTAATGAAGTCAGACGACAATTTGACGTAAACGTATTCGGCCACATAGAAATGACCCAAAATCTGGTTGAATTATTGCATAACGGAAGAATAATAAATGTAAGTTCAATGGCAAGCTTTGGTTTATTTCCTTTTATTTCTCCGTATTGTGCCTCAAAAAAATGTTTGGATATGTTTTTCAATTCTTTTCTCATTGAAAACAAACGCAATATAAAGGTCATATCAATAAAACCCGGGGTTATTTGTACTCCCCTCTGGGAAAAATCCATTGATGAAAATTCAAAATACAATGAACTGCGTAACGGATATGAAAAGGAAATGGATTATGTTATGAAAAATGCACAAAAAAATGAAACAAAAGGACTGGGAGTAAATGAGGTTGTCGAAGTTATTTTGAAAGCCGATAGAGTAAATAATCCAAAACTCTCATACACTGTTGGTGGTGACGCTTTTTGTGCAAAGATAATTTCAAAATTACCGCAATCGTTGATTAATAAAATAATAAAACTTGGAATCAAAGCAAGAATTAAATAACATGGGAAGAAAAAAGAAAAGTTTTTTATCAAAAAATAAAACAGTCAGTTTTGTAGTCACATTCTTGCTAATGCTCAGCGGGATTTACTATATAGGACTGAACTATGTACCGCAAAAGTGGTATGATGTCCAAACTATGATGCCAAATCAGGTCGAATCCTATTATGTAAATCAGTGGTGCACATCTGATTTCGGAAGAAAAGAAGCCATACTCTGGGATATGACAAGGGTTGACTGTTTGGCAAAAGATTATGCGATAGAATTCGATTTTGCAAAAAAATGGGCAGAAGCTATCGGACAATCATTATATTATTCAAAATTAACTGGCAAAAAACCGGCTGTAACATTGATTCTAACAGCCCCAACAGATTACAGATATGTTAAACGCATTGAACGACTGGATAATGGAATAAAAATTTTTTTGGTTAAGGCTTACTAAAGTTTTAAAATAAATTCAATTGAGGAGTTTCGACTTCAGGAATATTTTCACCGCTTTTTCTCTTTCCTGACAGCTTGTTCTTGGATGAATTTTTCTCCATTTTATTCATAAGTTCTTTTGAACGATTAATAACTGCAGAAGGTATTCCTGCCATCTTGGCAACCTGAATCCCATAACTTTTGCTTGCACTCCCGGGAACAATTTTGCGCAGAAACTCTATTTCTCCGTCTTGTTCAGAAACCGTAATACGGAAGTTTTTAATTTGTGGGAAGGTTTCCGACATAATATTTAATTCATGATAATGCGTTGCAAAAATACACCTTGCCTGAATTTTGGATGCAATGTATTCGGCAACAGCCCAAGCAATTGCGACACCATCATATGTGCTTGTTCCCCGCCCAATTTCGTCAATCAATATAAGACTGCGTTTTGTTGCACAATTTAATATGTACGCTGTTTCTGACATTTCAACCATAAATGTTGATTTCCCAAGAGTCAAATCATCACTGGCACCTACACGTGTAAATATTTTATCTGTGATACCTATTTTGGCATAATCGGCAGGTACAAATGAACCTATCTGAGCGAGTATCACAATCAAGGCGTTTTGGCGCATATAAGTTGATTTTCCAGCCATATTAGGCCCTGTTAGTATCATAAATTGAGGTTTTAGAACATCCTCGGACGATATATCCAAATCATTAGGCACATATGTACCCAAAGGAAGTATTTGTTCCAATACAGGATGCCTTCCGTTTTTAATTGTAAAGTCCGTACTTTCATCTATTACAGGGCAAACATAGTTTTGCTCGGCAGCAACCGTTGCAAAGGAACAAAGCACATCCAATTCTGCAACCAGTTTAGATATTTCCCTTATAATATCCACAAATTCTTTTGAATATTCCCTAAAATCAGTAAAAAGCTTATACTCAAGCTCATTCGCTTTCACTTGAGCCGTCATAACTTCATCTTCATGTTTCTTTAATGACTCTGTTATAAATCTTTCACCGCCGGTTAGCGTTTGTTTTCTTATATAATCCGGAGGGACTTTTGATAAATGAGAATTTGTAACTTCTATATAATATCCGAAAACTCTGTTATAACCAACTTTCAGAGTTGTAATTCCGGTTTTTTGCCGTTCTGATTCCTCAAAATTTCTCAACCAATTTTCGCCGTTTGTCAGCAAATCCCGCAAATAATCAAGAGTACTATCCACGCCTTCTTTAATAATTCCGCCTTCTCTAATTACTATGGGAGGATTTTCAGATATAGTTTTTTCTATAAGTTCGGCATAGTCTGTTATCTTATCAAGTTCGGGAGCGATATTTTTAAAAATATCAATACCTATTGCACTTGCATTTTCAATAAGCTCCGGAACGGCATATAAAGTGTTTTTTAAACTTAAATAATCTCTAGGGGCCGCAGTTCCGTTACTCATTCTTGATGAAAGTCTTTGAATATCATAAATATCACGCATAATATTTTGTATCTGATATCTCGCAGACGAATTTTCCACAAGGATTTTTACAGTATTCTGACGTTTTAGTATTTGTTCCTTGTCTTTCAATGGCTGACAAATCCAAGTTTTAAGAAGCCTTGCACCCATACTTGTAATAGTTTTATCTATTGCCCACAATAGCGAACCTACACGACTTTTTTCTCTTAATGTTTCGGTAAGCTCAAGGCTCTTTCTTGTATGAACATCAATTGATACATATTTTGTAAGCTCATAAAGATTAATTTTCTCGAATTTCGGGAATTCCCCTTTCATATTTTCCCAAATATATGACAAAACAGCTCCGGAAGCTCTGTATGCAAGTTCATTTCCTTTATAATCCAGAGAGTCCAGATTATTTAGCTTAAATACCGCTTTTAGGTTGCTCTGGACAAAATTGTCCTCAAAAACCCGCAACGGAACTTTGACACAATTGTAATTATTGATAATTTCATCCGGTAAATCGGCTTTTTCTTCCGGAACAATTTGAAACGGTTCAAGTTTAAGTTTTTTAGCAGGAGCAATAATTTCCTTTGGTTGAAGTCGTGCAAGTTCAGTAATCACAGAATCATAATCCAATTTAGCGGCATAGAATTCGCCCGTAGAAATATCCGTATATGCAAGTCCCCAGCTATTTTTCTCTTCAAACAATGCACAAACGTAATTGTTGCTTGATTGATTCAAAAACTTACTTTCAACAATCGTTCCCGGAGTAATAATTCTCACCACTCCTCTGTCTACCAAACCTTTTGCGAGTTTTGGGTCCTCCAATTGTTCACAAATAGCGACTTTATAATCTTTAGAAACTAGCTTTTCCAAGTACCCGTCAATAGCTTTTGCAGGAATTCCCGCAAGCGGAATTCGTCCTAATATTTTCCCCGCATCTTTTCCGGTCAATGTAAGCTGCAGTTCTCTTGAAATAAGCTCCGCATCTTCAAAAAATGTTTCATAAAAATCACCAAGCCTATATAACAAAATAGAATCTGGATTCTCACGTTTAATTTTTAAGTACTGACGCATAACCTCGGTTGTGTCATCAAGAACCACATCATTGCTGTTTATATGATTGATTTCAGGTTTTGTCATAGTTATAATTGTACATAATATAAAGTTGAGGTGCAAGTTATGTTTAGATTAATAAAAATTGTTTTTAACAGTTTTTTGATTGTTTTGGCTCTTATCGGATTTAATGCAATAGGCGGGCAAAAATATGTAGAAAGAGCCGTTTCATGCATTTCCAATTTTATACAACAGCACGCAGAAAACAAAGCCAAATCAATCGCTGATTTTTCTTCCTTGCATGAAGAATTTCAAATCGATAACACAGTTAATCTTTTGGGGTATAAAGCCGTACTTGCAGAACATAAAATTTCAGGTCAAAGAATGTGTATTATAGATTCGGGGAACAAGGCTATCCTGACTCAGGAAGATATTAAGGGAAATAACACAGAAGAAAAACTGCATGAATCCCTATCCAAATTAAAATATCAGGCAATATCATTTCAGGATGTAAAGGTAATCTCAAAAGGAACCATAACCGCATACGGACAAACCGTACCATACGCAAAGTTTGAAGCAAAATCCAACAAATTCCCGGTTTCTGATTTAACCGGAATTGTAGCCAGCCTAAAAACAACTGACGGTTCGGAAAAACTTATAATTTCAGTAAGTGAAAAGAAAAAGTATTCTCAACTGATTTCTGAAGAATTTTTCAAAAATGTTAAAGAAAGCTAGTTTTGTATGAAAAGATTTTTAACTTTTTTTATAATTTTTATAGTTTTTATTATGCCGGCATTTTCTGCCGCAGATAAAACAAGTGAAGATTATCTTAAGGGCGGAATCCATCCCGGTAATATGAGCTTTTTTGCTGAACATGTCGTTAAAACAGCTCTAAAACATTCTTTAAAAAAAGAAATCCCCGGTAAATACAAGGTTAAGTTTAAAGGATACACCTTGTCCAGCATAAAAAAAGGTATATTCAAATATCTAGAAATTACGGGGAAAAATGTCACTGTGAACGAAATTGAAATTCCGTATTTCAATCTGAAAACAATAACGGATTACAACTGGATTGATTACAATCAAAATCCTGTTGTATTCAAATCCGATATGAAATTTGATTACATTATGCACCTTTCCGAACAAAGCATAAATAAAGCCCTTGAAACCGAAGATTACAATAAAATTTTGCGCAATATCAATAAAAAAGCTTTTCCTATTTTTACCTTAACAAATGTAATGGTAAAAATTAAAAATGATAAACTCTACATAATTATGAGCTATAATTTCCCGCTTGCACCAAAAGCAAAAGACAGAACATTTATGGTAACAGGAAAACTAAAAGTGGTTAATAACGAAATCATGCCATACGACGTTGCTTTTGACAGCGTTTACGGGAATTTGCCTATAAAAAAAGTAGTCAATCTTGTTAATTTATTGAATCCGCTAAACTTCACCGTTAAACTTATTGACGATAAAAAAGGAAACTGCAAAATTGAAGAAATTAAAATAGTGGATGATATTGTGGTAATTAATGGTAAAATATATGTTGAAGGAGAAAAATAGATGAATTTTTCACAAAAATTTGGATTATTTGTACTGATACTAATATCTGCTCTTTATATTTATTTCTCGTTTTTTGCAAAAGATTTTAAACTTCCTGAATTCAAAAAACAGCCAAGCGTTCCGCAAGAATACAATCCGCTGGATAACACAAAAACGGAAGAACAGCCCGAAGTTCAACAAAGAAGAACCAAAGCAGTTAAGATATATGTACTGGATAAATCCGGTAATGTACGTCCCGTAGGCAGGCTTTGTGATGATTCAATAAAGACTTCCTGCTTTGAATTTGCAATAAATGAACTTCTTTCAGCTCCTTCAAACTGGGAAAAATCAAAAGGGTTTGTATCTGAAATACCACAAGGTACAAAGCTGCTTTCTGTACGTGAATCTTCGTCAGGTATAATGATTGACTTGTCGTCGAATTTTGAAACCGGCGGAGGTGCAGAGAGTACTTATCTGAGAATTATCCAAGTTATAAAAACCGCCAATGCAAATACTTCAGCACCCGTATATTTATATATAAACGGGAAACAGGCAAATGTCATCGGCGGAGAAGGTGTTATGCTAAAACAGCCTCTCAATGATAAATCTTTGGATGGTTAACGATCCATTAACAAAGGAGCCAAAATAAAATTGGGTGAAGATATAAAAAAAGATTTGGACTATTATATGAATTTAAATTGGACCTTGATAGAAGGTACCGATTTGGATTTTAACGGAGAACCTTATCATTATATCGAAATAAAAGAGATACCAAGTTTTGTATTTTGCGCAAAAACAAGAGAAAAAGCTATTGAAAATTATAAAAAGCAATTGAAATTATCATTAATGCTTATGCTCGAAGACGGAGAGCATATTATTGAACCGGGTGAAGAAACAGAAGATGACGTGGATTGGGAAAGCATATGTCCGTAGATACAGTTTTTCAAATTTATATAACTAAAATGACAGAAGCTGATATTGATAAGGTCGTCAAAATAGAGGCCGAGGCTTTTGGGGAACATCATTGGGCAAAATCTTCTTTCTACGATGAAATGAATAACAATCTGGCAAAGTACTATTGCGCAAAAACAGTTGATGGTGAGTTGGCAGCATACGCAGGAACCTGGAATATTATTGACGAAACTCATATTACAACTATTGCCGTCAAACCGGAGTACAGACGCAGACATATAGGAGAAGCCTTAATCATAAAAATTATAGAAGATTGTTATGAATTGAAAATGAAATATATCACTCTGGAAGTGAGAGAATCAAATATTCCGGCAATAGAAATGTACAAAAAATACGGATTTGAGTCACTTGGAACACGCAAAGGATATTATCAGGATAACAACGAAAGCGCTCTGATTATGTGGACTGAAAATATTTTTTACGATAAATTTAAATCAATATTTGAAAATAACCGCAAACAAATTTCACAGTTTATAGAAGCAAAATGACAAAAAGAATAGAAAAACAATTAAATAGTTTTAAATACAACGGAGAACCCGTAAGAGTTACTTTGGGCACTTTAATTATGATATGCTTGTGCATAATACTTTTGATTGTGGCAACGTTTACTCAAGTGACTTTGAATCACCCGTTCCTGCCTTCTGATTCTGTACAATTTTTGAACCAAAATCCGCAAGATTCTCAAATTGTCCACCATTTTACAAAAACGTACAGGTACATTCCGCAAATACCAATGGTATTCTTTATCGTTGCACTTTTAGGAAGAAAATTCGGGATTTTGACAATTTTGTGTTATATCACACTGGGAATGTTTTTCCCTATTTTTGCACTCGGGGGCGGAATTACATATATGTTTGAAAACGGCTTCGGTTACATATTAGCCTATATCCCCGCAATATTTTTTACAGGCACTTTGCTTAAAATTAAAACTGATTTCTTAAGAATTGTTCTGATGGCCGCACTTGGCGTTTTTGCCATTCATATTTTGGGAATCCTTTATATGCTATTCATTGCAACGTTAAAACATGCTCCAATGGATTTGATTTTAGGATGGATATCTTCCCAAAGCGGCATACAGGTATTTTATGATATATTCTTTACCGTCCTCGGTATTTACTTCGGCAGATGGGCAAGACGGCTCTTGTGGATTGTAATGTGCTAGAGATAAATAAAAATGAAAAGTGATTTTTTTAAACCACTAATTATTATTAATCATTAGTAACAAGAAAAATATTGATTACAATTCTTGTTTGAATTACACTTAAAACGTTAAGAGAAGTTTTACTTAATAAGAAGGAGTAAAAATTATGGTAAAAGTAGCAATTAACGGATTCGGAAGAATCGGCAGAAACACTCTGAGAGCAGCTATCAGAGAAGGCATCTTTAATGAAATAGATTATGTTGCAATCAACGACCCAGGGTTAAAACCTGCAGATGCTGCACACTTGTTCAGATACGACTCAGTTATGGGTAAATTTGACGGTCAAGTTGAAGCATACGAAGAAGGTATTATCGTAAAGGGTAAGAAAATTAAATTCTTTGCAGAAAAAGATCCTGCACAATTACCTGGGAAAGATTTAGGTGTAGAAGTT
>JAEEGL011761089.1_pt1 | contig 18443 bp, 17 predicted proteins | sample 9134231 | NCBI WGS metagenome assembly JAEEGL01 (sample SAMN16246548, study PRJNA631951) | gut metagenome | biome: gut microbiome; feature: rumen; material: fiber-attached | host: Bos | place: Iran: Karaj | collected 2018-10 | reverse complement strand
TCAAAAGCGCCAGCACCGCCAGTGCGAGGGCGATGATCCGGATCACGCCGAACGCGGGGTTTAAATCGATGTTCGCCGAGCAAAGATAGGCCGAATACAATAACCCGCCTTCGACGAAGATAAAGATCAGTCCGACGCCGATCCCCTGCTTCAGGTTCATCTTGAAGGACTTGAAGAACTGTCTGAAATAATGGCCTTCCTTGTCTTCGGCTTCTTTCATCAGCGCATAGTACAATGCGGTCGTGGAGGCCCCGAAGGTCACGATCGGAAGACTGCAGACGATCCATAAAAAATGCAGCACGATCACGTCCAGCAGTTTCCCGATGAACGTAAAGACCGGATTATTCATGATCTGATAAAACTTGGACATACTGCCCTCCTCTGTCGGTATCCGTATTATAAACCCCGTTTCCGTCCCGGTCAAGGGCGGGGGCCCGAATTCACCGATATTTCATATTCTCCCCCGTTCCTTTTTGGCGCCCGAAGTGCTATAATGATCTCAAGAACAGCTCGGAGGTTCGTCATGAAGAACGTCTACGGAGAAAAAAGCAATATCGAAGTCCAGTGGGAAAAAGTCAAGGACGGACCGTTCAAGGGAAAACTGGACTGGTTTGTCCGCTATTTCGGCCTCTACGTCCTGGTCGGCATCATTGCCATCGGTCTTCTGACCGCCTGGATCATTACCGCCACGCGGAGCAATAAGCCCGAACTGCTCTCCGGAATGCTGCTCGATGTCGACCTCAAGGAAGGTCAGGAATCGTACCTGAAAGAGGTCTTCTGCGAAAAGTTTGGTCTCGAATCCCCGGATTCCTATAAGCTGGGCCTCGACGGCGTGCCCTATGAATCGATGGATTTCACCGACCAGTACTACCAGCAGCAGACCATCATGGCGCGCGTTTCGGCCGGAGAACTGGACATCGTCGGTGCCAAGACCAGCCTCGCCGCCTATGCCCTCGCGGATGAGCCGGAAAGCGGACTCATCGCGCCGCTGACGGAGTATTTATCCGACGCGGAGATCCGGGTGCTTGAAGAAAAAGGGCTCGTCCTTTATCTGGAAACGGAAGCCGGGGAAAAGATCCCCTTCTTCATTGACATTGCAAACTCTCCGTTTGCGGATCTTCTGTGGATCAAGGTCTCGCATTATGAGATCGGCTTCAGTTGGACCGCGCCGCATCCGGAGCGGTTTTCGGCTCTGGTCCGGTTCATTCTCGGGAACTGACGCCCGGAGTCCTTTGTTTGAAAGCAAGTTTATTTCGTCCTCTTTGAGGATTTTTCCCAAACGTACACCGTAGCGGACCAGGCCGGTACCGTTACGGAAAGCAAGCCTCCCGAAACCGGGTATGAAACGGCGCCGATGTTATACGCGGCGTCGTTTGTTTGTAAAATCTGCCGCATCTCGGCGGTTTCCGGCACTCCGGCCTGCCAGACCGGAACCGTTTCCGAGCGGTCGTATTCGGAATGATTGATGAACACGACGGCCGCGGAATGACCGTCAAAACGCGCGTACGTCACAAAGCCGTACCCCGCCTGTAAGGCCTTAAATGACCCTTTTTTGAGGCATTGGAATTGCTTGTGTATTTTTATGACGTCGCGGTAAAAAGCGATTAAATCCCAGTTTTCGCGGCCCCAGGGGTAGGTTCTGCGGTTGTCCGGATCCGTCCATCCGACGACGCCGGCTTCATCCCCGTAATAGACCGTCGGAGCACCCGGCAGCGTGAAAAGCATGACGGTTCCTTCCCGGAACGTCGCGTAGGAAACGCCCTCGCCCGCGGCCTCGGAGCCTTTCGTCCGAAGACGGCCGACCGTCGAATTCGTCCGGGTCAGGAAACGCGCATGGTCGTGGTTCGAAAGCTCGTTCATGGCCGTATAGAGGGCTTCCGTCGGAAGGCAGGCCATCTTTTCGGTCAGCGTCCGGAAGAACTCCTGTCCGTTCCCGTGCAGATAGGCATTGTACTCGTCCGAATGCTTCTCCATGCCGGTCAGGAAATAGCCGACCGGCTCCATGAACGCGTCATAGTTCATGACCGTGTCCCACTCGTCCCCGTGCAGCCAGGACGACGGATCCCCATAATGTTCCGCAACGATGAGCGCCTCCGGATTCTCCTCCCGGACCGCCTTCCGGAAATCCTTCCAGAAGCGGTGGTTGAAGGCCTTGGTGACGCCGAGATCGGCCGCCACGTCGAGCCGCCAGCCGTCCGCATTGTACGGCGCGGAGACCCATTTTCCGGCAATGCGCATCACGTCCGCGTAGAGCGCGCGGGATTTTTCGTAATTCAGTTTCGGAAGCGTCTTATGGTTCCACCAGCCGAGGTATTCCTTATTGTCCGGCCACTTGGAGCCCTCTTCGAAATAAAAGAAATCGTGATAAGGGCTGTCCTTTGCTTCAAACGCACCCTTCTCATAGCCCGGCCGGCCGGAATACAGTTTTTCCTCGTCCATCCACTTATTGAACGAGCCGCAATGATTGAACACCCCGTCGAGGATCACGCGCATGCCGCGCTTATGGATCTCTTCCACGAGTTTTGCGAAGAATTCATTCGCTGCTTTCAGGTTTTCCGGATCCGTGACCCGCGTCACGTAACGCGCCGCTTCCCGGTTGCCGGCCTTTTCGGACGGCAGAAGCGTCCCCTCGTCATGCACGAAGCCTACGAGATGGGGGTCGATGTGGTCGTAATCCTGCGTATCGTATTTGTGATTCGAAGGGGAGACAAAGAGCGGGTTAAAGTACAGGACCTCGACGCCGAGGTACTGCAGATAATCGAGTTTCCGGAGCACGCCTTTCAAATCGCCGCCGTAGAAGCGGTGCACGTCCTCTGCCTCCGGCAATGCATTCCAGTCCTCGACGTGTTCCGAGACCCGGTCGAGGTAGCGGTATTCCCCGGTCAGCACGTCATTGGACGGATCCCCGTTGCAGAAGCGGTCCGCAAAGATCTGGTACATGACGGCGCCGCGCGCCCAGCCCGGCACGTGGTAGCCCGGCAGGATCTCGAAGGAATACTTCGGCGAAAACCGGTATTCCCGGTTCACGCCCATGCGGTTATAGAGGATCGTTTCGCCGTTTTTTCCCTCGATCTCAAAGCTATAGAAAAAACGCTCGTTCCCGACGGTGACGCGCGTTTCGTAGAAATCAAAACAGCCGGCGGTGGAGATTTTCTCCATCCGCCGCCGCATGACATTGCCGATGAGACAGACCGCCTTCGCCTGATTCTTTCCGGTCCTGAAGCGCAGGGTCACTTCGTCTCCTGCTTCGACTTCCTGCGGGAACCGATAGTCGGCGGTCTCATCCGCAAACAAGGCATTCCTGTCGATTCCGTCAGTTTGCAGCATAAAGTGCTTCAAACTCCTCCTGTCCGATCTTTTCCTTCTCTAAAAGCAGCGCGACCCCCGCGTCCAGAATGCTTCTCCGGTTTGCGATGATCTTCTTCGCCGCCTCGTAGCATTCCGAAATGATGCGCCGGACTTCGGATTCGATCTCATTGACCGTCTCCGAACCGTACGTCTTCATATGACCGAGGTCACGGCCCATGAAGACCGCATCCTGCTCCTGTTCGTAATTGATGAAGCCGATCTTTTCGGACATGCCGTATTTCATGACCATGTCGCGCGCAAGCTCCGTCGCGTTCCGGATGTCCTGCGCCGCGCCGGTCGTCACGTCGTCGAAGACGATCTCTTCGGCAATGCGTCCGCCCATCGAGACCATGATCTCTTCGCGCATGCGGCTCCGCGTATAGTGCATTTCATCCTTCTCCGGAAGCGGCATCGTATAGCCGAGCGCGCCGAGTCCGGTCGGAATGATCGAGACCGAATGGACCGGCCCGACGTTCGGGAGTTCGTGGAAGAGGATCGCGTGGCCCATTTCGTGATAAGCGGTGATCTTCTTGTCCCGGTCGCTGATGACCTTCGACCTCTTTTCCTGGCCGATGCCGACTTTTACGAAGGCAAGTTCAATATCCGCCTGAGTCAAGAACGGCCGTCCGGCCTTCGCGGCATTGATCGCGGCTTCATTCAGGAGATTCTCCAGATCCGCGCCCGTGAAGCCCGCGGTCGTCTTCGCGACCTTCTTCAGATCCACGTCGTCGCCGAGCTTTTTATTCCGCGCATGGACTTCAAGGATCTCCTCACGTCCCTTGACGTCGGGTCTGCCGACCGAAACCTTCCGGTCGAAACGGCCCGGACGGAGCAATGCCGGATCCAGAATGTCCGCGCGGTTTGTCGCCGCCATGACAATGACCCCCTGATTGACCGAGAAGCCGTCCATTTCCACCAGGAGCTGGTTCAGCGTCTGCTCGCGCTCGTCGTGACCGCCGCCGAGGCCCGAGCCCCGGATCCGGCCGACCGCGTCGATCTCGTCGATGAAGACAATGCTCGGCGCGTTCCGCTTCGCGTCCGCAAAGAGTTCCCGGACGCGGCTCGCGCCGACGCCGACAAACATTTCCACGAAGTCCGAACCCGAGATCGTGAAGAACGGAACGCCCGCCTCGCCGGCAATGGCTTTTGCGAGAAGCGTCTTTCCGGTGCCGGGCAGACCGACGAGCAGAATGCCCTTCGGGATCCGTGCGCCGAGGTTCGTGTATTTATCGGGGTGCTTTAAGAAGTCGACGACTTCCTCGAGTTCTTCCTTTTCTTCCTGCAGACCCGCCACGTCCTTGAAGCGGATCGGGTTGTCCCGCGGTGTGATCTGCGTCGCACGGTTCTTTGTGAAGCCGTTCATCTGATTGATGCCGCCGGAGGCGTTCAGCCGGGACGTCATCATCAGGATCATCAAAAACAGGACCACGCCCATCAAAACGATCGGCAGGATCGACGTCAGGAAATAGCTTTCCGTTTCCACGTCCTTGACCGTGAAGGGAATCTTCGCCTCGGAAAGCAGGAAAACTTCCTGGTTCACGTTTGTGACGTACGTGATGAAGACCGTGTCCTCGCCGACCATCATGAACAGCACGTGGCCGGTCGGGGTCTCCTTATTCTGATGGACCTCGGCCTGCGTGATCGTCTGGTCGCTCATTGCCTGCAAGTAGCCCGGATAGGACAGTTCCTTGTAGTTTCTGGCCAGCTGCGTCAGAAGGATCCCGCCTCCGATCAATACGACAATGAAAATGAGATATATCCAGATGCCGATGCGCTTCGGCGATTTTTGCTTCTCGTTCACTCTTCTCCTCCCGGTTTCACCACACCGATATACGGCAGGTTCCGATATTTCTGTGCATAGTCCAGACCGAAGCCGACGACGAATTCATCGGGGATCTGGAAACCGACGTAGTCCACGTCCACATCCACGACTCTGCGGGACGGTTTATCCAATAAAGTGCAGAGTTTCAGGCTCTTCGGCTTGCGTTCCTTCAACAGTTTCAAAAGATACGAGAGCGTCCGCCCGGAATCGATGATGTCTTCCACGACGATCGTGTTCTTTCCGACCAGCCCCTCGTCCGTGTCCTTCGAGATCCGGACGACGCCCGAAGACTTCGTGCCGTCGCCGTAGGAAGAGACCTGCATGAAGTCGATCGTGACCGGGACCGTGAGCCGCTTCGCCAATTCGCAGATGAAGAACACGCTGCCTTTTAAAATGCCGATCAGATGCACTTGCTCGCCGGCAAAATCCCGATCGATCTGGGCCGCAATCTCGCGAATCCGTTCACAAACCTTTTCTTCCGGAATCAAAACACTGATCTGGTCCTTCATATGCCCCCTCCGAATAAACCGTGATTTCTAAAACCCTCTTCGTTTCGTCCGTCACCTTTTTCGATTCTCCCCGACGGTATCCGATCACCCAAAGCACTTCTTCGTCATCCGCTGCCAAAAGAATGCCGTTCCGCTCCGAAACCGGGATCTTCTCGTCGATCATCCAGTCCTTCAGCTTTTTATGAGTGCCTTCTTTCGTGGAAAACAGGTCGCCGGGTTTTCGAAAACGAAAAGAAATTTCGCCCTTTATTCTATCATAATCAAACCATTTCGTACACTCTTTTTCGGGAATTTTTTGCCCAATTTCGTGGGGAAAAACCCGCTTTTCCATGCGGAACGCCCCCTTGACACCGGCGGTTTCCGACTTTTCGTTTTTGCCCCTGCCGCCTGTCTTTTTGAGGACAATGCCCCGATACGTCCGCTCGGCCGAAAGGCTGCCCGGCAGAAAGCACTTTTTCCCGACTTGCTTTTCAAACAGGGCGTCCGCCGCTTCGACGTGCTCCCTCGTCAGATCTTTTAAGGAAAAGCCGCAGGAGCGAACGGCTTCCCGGATCACGCAGAAACGAAGCACCCGGTCCTCTTCGGCAAGCTCTGCCGGCAATTCCACGCCCTCCGGAGCCGGGAGGACCTCATGCGCCTCCATCCAAAGGCGCGCCTGTTTCTCCAGGTATTCCTCGATCTCCCAGAAGCCTTCGGCCGCCTCCGCGATCTGCCGGACGGCATCTTCCCGGACCGCAGCCAGTTCCGGAAGCACCAGACGGCGGATCCGGTTTCTCGAGGCATCCAGCGCCTCGTTCGTTTCGTCCTCGCAGTAGGAAAGCCCTTCGGTCTTCATCCATGCTTCGATCTCGGACCGCGTCACCGAAAGGAGCGGCCGCACGTAGTCTCCCCGCCGGGGCTTCATGCCGGCAATGCCCCTCAGCCCGCTGCCGCGGATCAGGTGAAACAGCACGGTCTCCGCCTGATCGTTCCGGTGGTGCGCAAGCGCCACGACCGCGTGCTTTCCGGTGCTTTCCGCCTTCCGGCGCTCTTCTTCCAGCGCCTCGTACCGGAGGTTCCGCGCGGCTTCTTCCAGGCTCTCGCCGGTGCATTGCCGGCGCGAAAGGACGTCCACGTCCCTCCGAATAAAGGGGATCCCCCGCTTCCGGCAGAATTCTTCCGTAAACCGGGCATCCCCCTCGGCGCTTTCCCTCAGATGATGCTGCACGTGCACCGCCGTCACGTCGTACCCGAGGCGGTATAAAACTTCGAGAAGACACAAAGAATCTGCCCCGCCGGACACCGCAGCTAAGACGGCATCTTCCGGGCGGAGCAGATGATTCTTTTCAATGAATTCCCGGATGGTATCAATCATATCGGCAGTTCCGCCGGGCCCTAACGGTCGTCCGGCAAAAACAAGATTTCGTTCGGAAAGACGAGCCCGTACCGCTGTCTCGCGAGTTCGATCATTTCTTCCGGCGTCAGGGAACGCCCTTTTTCGGATTCCAGGGCCGCCTGGCGCTCTTTTTCCGCCTTCACACTTTCCAAAAGCGCGGATTCATTGCGGATCAGCTCTTCATTTTCGATGCGGATCCGGATGATCCGGACCGCAAAAAAGGCGACGAAAACCGCGGCAACGATAATTGCCAGAATCACACCGATCCGATATGCCCGATGATCGCGCATCCGTTTTCCTCCAAATCGCCTTTTATCGAACACGGGGTCACCGAAAGACGATGGCCCCGTTCACTCATAAGTATCTCAGCAATTCCTTGGCTTCTTCCTTTCGGGCGGTGTCCTGAACGTCCAGCACCTCTGCCTTCACTTCGCGTGTCCCGAAAGAAATCTGAATAATATCTCCGACGGATACGTCATAAGAAGCCTTGGCCGCTTTTCCGTTCACTAAGACCCGTCCCGCGTCGCAAGCCTCATTGGCCACCGTGCGGCGCTTGATCAGGCGGGAAACCTTCAGGAATTTATCCAGTCTCATACTTATTTCTTATTGGCAGCTTCCTTCAGAGCCTTGCCGGCCTTGAACTTCGGAACCTTCGCAGCCTTGACCTTGATTGCCTTGCCGGTCTGCGGATTACGACCCGTGCGAGCTTTTCTCTCAGCGGTGTAGAATGTGCCAAATCCGACTAACTGAACTTTACCGTTCTTTTTCTTGAGTTCCTTCGTAACAGTTTCCGTGAAGGTTGCAAGAACCGCTGCGACGTCTTTCTGGGTCAGCTCGGTCTTTTTAGCAATCGCTTCTACCAATTCCTTTTTGTTCATTTTAAAATCCTCCTAAAGATTATAACCGAGGGCAACGCGCCTCTCTGCTTTTATTATAACGAAACACCCTGCTTTGTCAATGTTTTTGTGCATTTCAGCGTCTCATAACCCGAAAAAACGCATCCTTTTGGGCATTTTTACCTTTCCGCAGCCCATGCCTCATAGGAACGGACGTTCAAAACCGTTTCACCGTCGATCTGAAGCGCCACCGGGCGGTCGAATTCCACCTTCGCGTGACGGCAGACCGTATAGTCCAAATACTTCGGCTGACGGTCGCCCTTACCGTCAATGATCCCCGGGAACAGGAGCAATGCGTGAAGCCGCGCGACCCCGTGCACGACGATGTTCGTCAAAAGATGCTCCGGGTTTTTCCGGTCCTGATGCGGGGCGATCTGGATACCGCCGCCGAAAAACCGGCCGAACATGGTCGGCACCATATAGACCTTCTTGTAGGTCTTCGTCACACCGTCCACGGTCACGGTCGCATCGGTCGGCTTATATTTCCAAAGCAGGCCTTCGGCCGCGATCACGGAATATGATTTGTCGATTCCGAGCGCCCTCAGGCGGTCGCTTTCCTCGCAGCAGTAGCCGTCGAGGCCGTAGCCGATGCCGTTCACGAACTTGCAGGTGATGTCATTGACCTTTACGGTCGGCAGGCCGTCCAGATATTCATTGATCGGGAAGGGACCGTCTTCCTTCGTCCGCCCGAGGTCGTTCATGAAGTCATTGCCGGAACCTGCGGGAAAATAAAAGATCTCCCGGCGTATCCCTTCGCGGTCCATCATGTTTAAAACGGAATTCAGCGTGCCGTCGCCGCCGGAAAAAATGATCCTTGTTTCTTCGGGCGTCTTCCGGAAGCATTCCGCAAGATCCTCGGCCGTAAGATCCCGGATCTCGATCTCGTCGGCGGGATACAGCGCCTTTAACGCGTCCACAGCCTGAAGGCCCTTTCCCTTTTGCGACAACGGATTGTAAAGTACTAAGATGTTCATGGGACCTCCCGGTTTTTGCGCCGCCCGTGCGGATTCTCCGCCACGGAAAGCGGCTAAAAAAAGCAAGAACCGGCGTGGTTTCCCCGACGCCGGTCCTTTTTTCAAGAGTTACTCTTCAGCGATGGCGCCTACGGGGCAGTTTGCTTCGCAGTTACCGCAGGAGATGCAGGCATCCGCGTCGATAACGTACGTCTCTTCACCCTCGGTGATCGCACCGACCGGACAACCGTCCGCGCAGGTACCGCACTTAATGCAGCCTTCAGAAATCTTATATGCCATAACTAGATCCTCCCTTCGTTAATCAGCATTATTAGTGTAGCATGTTTTTTTGAAATTGCAATGCCTTTTTTAGGCCTTTTTCGGCAGTTCTTTCTGCAGCGCTTTCGCGCGTTCCAGCAAGCGTTCCCTGTCGTTTTTTCCCGGGTCCGTCAGGACTTCCGCGAGGAGTTCCATCAGGATCTCGCCCATCTCGCGGCCCGGCCGCATGCCGAGCTTGATGAGGTCCTTTCCGGAGATCGCGAGCTCCTTCAGGCTCGTGCACTCGCCGTCCGAAACGATCCCTTCGATCTCCCTGCGGACCGGTGCCATGTCGATGTTTTCGACGTTCTCGAGATACAGAAGGATGTTCTCGTACGACTCCCGCCCGCAGGCATTCAAAAACCGCCGGAGCAGGACGCGGTCCGTGGTCAGCTTCACGTCGCTGAAACGGATCACGTGCAGTACCGAGTTCTTCGTTTCATTGTCGAACCGCAGGAAGTCGAGCACGCGCTCGGCGATCTTGTACGAATGGACGAGATCCTTGCCGGAGCGGCCGAAAAACGCCGAAAGGCGGATCACTTTTTCCGCCGGAACCTTCAAAAGAAGGGCATTGATCTCCTCTTTTTTCGGCGCGTATTCATCATAGAATTGCTCCAATGCCCCGACGCCGTCCAGAACGCCCACGTAGTCCGGATGCTCGGACGTCAGGATCTTTAAGAGTTCCTCGCGGATCCGCTCGGCCGAAACGAAGGAGATCCTGCCGGACAGGGCCTTTGCCGCCGCCAGCGTCTGCTCCTCGATCGTGAACCCGAGCTGCGCCGCAAAGCGGACTGCCCGGAGGATCCGGAGCGCGTCCTCGGTGAAGCGTTCCGCCGCGACACCCACCGCGCGGACAATGCCTTTCTGCAGGTCTTCCTGTCCGCCGAAATAATCCTGCAGGCCGTTCGTTTCATTGTAGGCCATCGCATTGATCGTGAAGTCCCGGCGCCGCAGGTCTTCCTTCAGATTCGCGGTGAACGTGACTTCTTCCGGATGGCGGCTGTCCAGATACTGGCCGTCGATTCGGTAGGTCGTGACCTCGTAGCCGCGGCCGTTCATCATCACCGTGACCGTCCCGTGCTGAATGCCCGTATCGATCGTCCGATGGAACAATGCCTTGACTTCTTCCGGCTTCGCATCGGTCGTAATGTCCCAGTCCTTCGGCACTTTCCCGAGCAGGGAATCCCGGACCGAGCCGCCGACCGTATAGGCCTCAAACCCGCCTTCCGACAGGATTTGAATGATTCTTTTTACCTCGCGGGGTAATTGGATCTTCATGAATGTCCTTTATTCCGAAATGACCGTGATGCTGGTGCCGTGGATCCACGGAATGCCTGCGTTCGTCGCGATCCAGTAGCCCAAAGTATCCGGATTACTGATGATCGTGAAGCCGCCCGTATAGTCGAAGACGTGATCCTGGAATTCTTTCAGGGTGTCCGGCATGACGACTTCCCGGAGGGAATCGCAGTGCGAGAACGCATACTCGGCAATGACCGTGACGCCTTCCGGCACGTCCACGTACTGCAGGTGATTGCAGCCGAAGAAGGCCCGGCTGCCGATCGCGACGAGCGGCATGCCTTCCACTTCCGACGGAAGGACCAGAATGGCCTCCGAGGCATTGCACTTCACTAGGGTCAGCGTCTCGTTTTCGACGCGGTAGGACAGACCGTTTTCTTCAAAAACGGTGCCGTCCGAGAAATCCCGGGTGGATTCGGTCGGGATCTCCGGTTCCGTCGGCGGTTCCTCCGTCGAAGGAGCTTCCGTGATCGTCGGCAGGGTCTCCGTACTGAGCGTGCTGCCGTCCGCCGGGTTGATGATCGTCCTCTGGTGACGCTTCAAATAACTGAAAACGGTTACGGAACCCGCGGCAAACAGAACGCCGAAGAGAACGATCGACAGGATCACCAGCACCCGCTGCCCGCGGTTGACCGGCTCTTCGATCTTCTTCTCCCGTACGGTGGAAGCCTCGTCAAAATTTTCATCACGCGGCCGGTTCGGCATGGAACCGTCCCGGGTCGGCATCCGGTTGATCTTCGCGCCGCAATAATTGCAGAACGCCGAATCAGTCGGAATGGACGCGCCGCATTTTCTGCATCTCATATCCGTTCTCCGTCAGTGTCTGAAAGGGCTGCGCGTCAATACGCTCTTCCCCAATAAACCATCTTCTTCGCGGGTTTTCCGCAGCAGACGCACACGTCCGAAAGCTGCTCCTGCACGAAAGGCATGCACCGGCTGGTCGCCGCGAATTCTTCTTTGATCCGGTCCTCGCAGGCCTGCTCGCCGCACCACATGGCCTTGATGAAGCCGGGCTTGTTTTCGATGATGTCCTTAAACTCTTCGTAGCTCCGCGCCACGTAGGTGTGGGAATCGCGGTGCGCTCTCGCGCGCTCGAGCATTTCGGTCTGGATCTTCTGAAGCAGTGCGGTCACTTCTTCTTCGATGGCGTCCAATGCGACCTCGATCTTCTCCCGGGTATCGCGGCGGACGAGCACGGCCTTGCCGGCTTCAATGTCCTTCGGACCGAGTTCCACGCGCACCGGAATGCCGCGCATTTCCGCGTCCGCGAACTTGAATCCCGGGCTCTTGTCGGAATCGTCGAGTTTCGTGCGGGCCACCTTTCCGAGGCGCTCGGACAGTTCGCGCGCCTTCTCGAGGACGCCTTCCTTGTGCGCCGCGATCGGGATCACCATGACCTCAGTCGGTGCGATGGCCGGCGGCAATACCAGACCGGAATCGTCTCCGTGCACCATGATGAGCGCGCCGATCAGCCGCGTCGTAACGCCCCAGGAAGTCTGGTGGCAATACTTCACCTGATTGTCGCGGTCCGTGAACGTGACGTCGAAAGCCTTCGCAAAGCCGTCGCCGAAATTGTGCGACGTGCCGGACTGCAGCGCTTTTCCGTCGTGCATCAATGCCTCGATCGTATAGGTCGCGATCGCTCCCGCGAACTTTTCCTTGTCGGTCTTCCGGCCCTTGACGACCGGGATCGCAAGCACTTCCTCGCAGAAATCCGCGTATACATTCAGCATCTGGATCGTGCGCTCTTCAGCCTCTTCGGCCGTCGCGTGCGCGGTATGGCCTTCCTGCCACAGGAATTCTCTCGAACGCAGGAAGGGACGCGTTTCCTTTTCCCAACGGATCACCGAGCACCATTGATTGTAGACGCGCGGCAGATCGCGGTAGGAATGGATGTCCTTGCTGTAAAAATCGCAGAACAGGGTTTCGGACGTCGGGCGGAAGCACAGGCGTTCCGGCAGTTTTTCGCCGCCGCCGACCGTGACCCAGGCCGCTTCCGGCGCAAAGCCTTCGACGTGGTCGGCTTCCTTCTGAAGCAGCGATTCCGGGATCAGGACCGGCATGTAGACGTTCTCGACGCCCGTGGCCTTAAAGCGCTTGTCCAGTTCGTGCTGGATGTTTTCCCAGATCGCGTATCCGGCAGGCTTGATGACCATGAAGCCCTTGACTGCCGCATAGTCCATCAGCTCCGCCTTCTTGACGATGTCCGTATACCATTGCGCGAAATCCTCATCGCGCGAGGTGATTTGCTCCACCAATTTCTTGTCCGCCATTGTATTGACCTCTTACCGTTTTAATAATTCCACCTTATCGAGTCTCTCCCAGGGGAGATCGACGTCCGTCCGACCGAAATGTCCGTATGCCGCGGTCTGCCGGTAGATCGGCCGCCGGAGATCCAGCATCTTGATGATGCCTGCCGGACGCAGATCGAAGTGCGCCTGGATCCTCTTCAGGATCTCCTCGTCCGGGATCGTGCCGGTTCCGAAGGTATCGACGGAAACGGACATCGGATGCGCCACACCGATCGCATAGGCGATCTGGATCTCGCAGCGCTTTGCGAGTCCCGCAGCGACCACGTTTTTCGCGACGTACCGCGCCGCATAGGATGCCGAACGGTCCACTTTCGTCGGATCCTTGCCGGAGAACGAACCGCCGCCGTGACGAGCCATTCCGCCGTAGGTATCAACAATGATCTTCCGCCCGGTCAGACCGGAATCTCCCTGCGGACCGCCGATCACGAAGCGGCCGGTCGGATTGATGTAATACTTCGTACGCTCGTCCACGAGTTCCTTCGGAAGGATCGGGTCCAGCACGTAACGGTGAACGTCTTCCTTGATCTTCTCCAACGTGACCGACTCATCGTGCTGCGTCGACAATACGATGGTGTCAATGCGCACCGGGACGTGGTTCTCGTCATATTCCATCGTGACCTGCGTCTTTCCGTCCGGACGAAGGTACGGCAGGGTCTTATCCTTCCGGACCTCGGCCAGTTTCCGCGCCAGACGGTGCGAAAGCGCCAGAGGATACGGCATGTATTCCGGCGTTTCATCGGTCGCATAGCCGAACATCAGACCCTGATCCCCGGCGCCGATCGCGTCGAGTTCCCGATCCGACATTTCGTTTTCCTTGAGTTCCAGCGCGCGGTCCACACCGAGGGCAATGTCCTTCGACTGCTCGTCGATCGACGTCAGCACGGCGCAGGTATCGCCGTCAAAGCCGAATTTTGCCCGGTTATAGCCGATCCCGTTGACGGTCTCCCGAACGATCTTCGGGATGTCCACGTAGCCGTCGGTCGTGATCTCCCCCATGACCAGCACCAAGCCCGTCGTGCAGCAGACTTCGCACGCCACGCGGCTCATCGGATCCTGCTCGAGGAGTGCATCCAGAATGGCATCCGCGATCTGATCGCAGATTTTATCCGGATGTCCTTCGGTCACGGACTCCGACGTAAACATAAAGTGTTTTTTCATTTTCCTCTATCCTTTCCTTCCGTTAAGAAGGCCTTGTCTCCAGATTTGCAAACTTAGTCAGACTGCTGAGCCACTTCAGGCGGACGGTTCCGATCGGGCCGTTCCTCTGTTTGGCCACGATGATTTCGGCAATGTCCTTGTCCTCGGTGTCCTTATTGTACACCTCGTCCCGGTACAGGAACATGATGACGTCGGCATCCTGCTCGATGGAGCCCGATTCCCGGAGGTCGGACATCATCGGCCGGTGGTCCGAACGCCCTTCGGACGCACGCGACAGCTGGGACAATGCGATGACCGGGATCTTCAGTTCTCTCGCCAGGGATTTTAAGCCGCGCGAGATTTCGCTGACTTCCTGCTGACGGCTCTCGGACCGCCCGCCCTTCTCGCCGGACATCAGCTGCATGTAGTCGATGATGACCGCGTCGATCCCGAATTCGAGCTTATACTTCTTGCAGCGGGTCCGAAGTTCCGACAGGGAAATGCCCGGCGTATCGTCGATGATCAGCTTGGAATTGCCGATCGAGGTCGACGCAACGACGAGATCGTCCCATTCCTGGGCGCTCAGCTGGCCGCTTCGAAGCTTCTGGCTGTCCACGTGGGACTCCATGGCCATCATACGCGTTACGAGCTGTTCCTTCGACATTTCAAGTTCGAAGATCGCCGTCACGTAATCCTTCCGCATCGAGAAATGCTGGGCAATGTTTAACGCAAACGCGGTCTTGCCCATCGACGGCCGGCCGGCAATGATCACGAGTTCCGACTCATGCAGGCCGAGCAGTTTCTGATCCAGTTCGCGGAAGCCGGTCTCCAGGCCGGTAATGCCGCCGCCCGTCCGGGACGCTTCCTCGATTCGGGCGATCGCCCGCACCGTGATGGCCTGAATCGGCTCGTAGGGGCTGTCCGCACGCTTCTCCAGCAGATCGAAGACCTGTTTTTCGGTCTTTTCCAATAAGACGTTGGTCGTCTCCTTGCCGAGATAGTAACTTTCGGTCAGGCCTTCCATGGTCCGGATCATCCTGCGGAGCTGGGACTTTTCCTGTACGATCGCCGCATACGAACGGATGCTGGCCGCCGTGAAGACCGAATTCAGCAGGTCTTTCAGGGCTTCCAGACTGTATACTTCCGGCGCGACGTCCTTCGTGCGGAGCAGATTCTGCAGCGTCACGATATCCGTGGCTTTGCCGCTCTGATAGAGTTCCACCAGGGCATCGAAGATCACGCCGTAGGAATGCTGATAAAAATCTTCCCCGGTAACGTATTCGAGCGCCGTCGAGATGGCGTCCTGCGAATACAGCATTGCACCGATGACGGATTGTTCCGCCTCGATGCTGTGGGGCAGCACTCGTTTGACCAATGCCTCTTCCATTATTCTCCAATAACCTCCACGGACAACGTTGCCGATACTTCCGGATGCAGCTTGATCGGAAGTTCTTTCTTTCCGAGTTCCTTGATCGGTTCCGCGAGGACGATCTTCTTCTTATCGATCTCAATGCCGAGCTGATTCTTGAACGCTTCCGCGATTTCCTTCGAAGAGACCGAGCCGAACAGTTTGCCGTCCTTGCCGACCTTGACCGAAACGCGGATGGTCATGCCTGCCAGGCGATCCTTCAGGCTGATCGCGTCCTGCAGTTTCTTTTCCGCAACCTTCTCCTCATGCTGTTTCTGAAGTTTGATATCGTTCAGGGTTTTCGCGTTCAGTTCCGCTGCCTGCTTTTTCGAGATCAGATTCCGGGCATAGCCGTCCTTCAGCGTGACGGTGTCCCCTTTCCGACCGACTTTTCTGATGTCTTCCAATAATACTACTTCCATTTCAGGCATCCTCCTCCAATACCGCTTTCAGTTTCTCGAGGGCTTCCTCGATCGTAATACCCGTAAACTGTGCGCCCGCGACGCTCAAATGTCCGCCGCCGCCCAGTTTTTCCATCATCACCTGCACGTTGACCTCGTCGATCGACCGGGCGCTGATGTAGATCTTGCCTTCGAACTCGGTCAGGACGAAGCTTGCCTTAATGCCGCGGATCTCCAGCAGTTCATTGGCGGCCTGCGCCGCAACGATCGTCTGGTTCCGGTTGCCCTGATCACTCGGGCAGATGCTGATGATGTAATCATTCTTATAAAGTTCCGCTCTGCGGACCGTCTCCGCGCGGAGCTTGTAGTCTTCCATGCTGTCGCGGAAGTATTTTCGGACACGCGTCACGTCCGCGCCGCAGCGTCTCAAGTAAGCGGCCGCTTCGAAAGTCCGGACGCCGGCCTTGTCCTCGAAGTTGTTCGTATCCATGACAATGCCCGCGAATACCGCGTCCGCTTCCGCCGGCCGGAGCTTCAGCTTGTCATCGTAGTACTGCACGACTTCCGCGACCATTTCGGAGGCCGAAGACGCGAAGGGTTCCACGTAGGACAGCACCGCGCTGTCGATGATCTCGCGGCCCTGGCGGTGGTGGTCCATGACCACGATCGACTTCGTCTTCGTCAGAAGTTCCGGACAGACCGTATACTCCGGACGGTTCGTGTCGACGACAACAAGCAGCGTATCGCGGTTAATGGCCGCCTTTGCTTCCTCACAGTTCAGGAACAGGTCCTTGCCGTATTCCTCCTGCTCCAGGAAGGACGTCAGGATCGGCTTCACGCTGTTCGAGACTCCGTCGAGGACGATGTTGACCTTCTTGCCGGAGAACTTCGCCGCGCGGTAAATGCCCATCGCCGCACCGAGGCAGTCGAGATCGCTGATCGGATGACCCATGATCAGGACGGATTCCTTGGCTTCAATGAGTTCGCGGAGCGCATGCGCCTTCACGCGGGCCTTGACCCGGGTGTTCCGCTCGGTCGACTGCGCTTTTCCGCCGTAATAAGAGATCTTGCCGCCGTTCTTGATGACGGCCTGATCGCCGCCGCGGCCGAGCGCCATGTCGATCGCAGACCGGGCAAAGTCGAAATCCTGCTCGAAGGAATCGCCGCCGAGACCGATGCCGATGCTGGCCGTGACGGACATGTCATTGCCGATGTTGACGGTCTTGATCTCGTCCAGGATCGAGAACTTATCCTCCTCGAGCTTCCAGAGCGATTTCTGCTCGAGCACAATGAAATACCGGTCTTTTTCAAGTTTCCGGATCACGCCCTTCAGGTCGGTGACGCACTTGTTCAGTTTCCGCTCCAACAGCGCGGAAAGCAGCGACCGCCGGACCGACTCCACGTTGGACAATACCTCTTCGTAGTTGTCGAAGTAGACGAGCGCCATGACAGCAGTCTCTTCTTCCAACGTCTTCCGATAGTACAAAAGATCGGTCTCGTCTTCAAAATGCAGAAGATACAGGCCCTTATCCCCGCTCCAGGTCAGGTCATTGAACGCTTCCAGCGCGTTCATCGAGATCCCGGACACCGTCATCTGATACTGCCGGGCATTGAACTCCACGTGAAGGACGTCCTGATCCCTGAGCTCCAGGTCTTCCGGCTGGTCGAAAAGGCGCGACAGACGCTCCTCCTTCCGTTCCTTCAGAAACAGTTTCCGGAACGCGGGGTTGGCCCATAAGATCGCCCCCTGCTCATCCGCCAGCACAAAGGGGATCTCGGTGCGGCGGAGCAATTCATTCTGCACCTGGGCATATCCGGTGCCGAAATCCACCAGCCTCCGCTCAAGTTTTTTCCGCAGAATCAGGTATACGATCAGGGCAGCCAGATAATAAAGGCCCGCGAATCCGATGATCCACAGGGCCGATATTCTGTCAAAAAAGAAGGCGACGACGGCGCATACCACCGGAACGATCCCAATGAAGAACGGCCAGTGGTAATACAGGGATAATGCTTTGTTTTTCGACGGCTTCATAACTTCCTCTTCTCTTATAATGAGCGCACTACACCAGTTATTTTGTTATTTTAGCACACTCTCGCGGGATTTTCAACTTATAATAAGGAGAAGATTGCCCCTCAAAGCCGGGGGAAGATGCGTTTCAGCAGACGGTTGCCGCCTCGGAGCATCAGACCGATCAGAAACGTCAGGACGATCAGACCGGCAAAGATCACGAGGCCGATCGGGATGCCCCAGGTCGTAAACCTGTACCAGTCGTTCGGATTCGGCTTCTTCGTCATATCTCCGAGGACAATGTTCAGCATATAGTAGGTGCCGTACAAAAGCATTGGCACCACCGCAAGGAAATTCCACTTCCAGCCGATCTTTTCGCGGCAGAAGAACACAAATTCCAGCATGGCATTGAGCGGAATGATCAGGTGGAACCAGAGATTCGCCCCCGCAAACATCATGCGGAAGCCGTACACCATTCCGAGGTAGCATACGACCGTAAAGAAGGTCAATCCGACCGACACGGCAGCCACGTATTTCAGGCGCTCGCAGATCCGCTGCAGCTTCTCTTTGCGCACAAAAAACGCGATCACAAAGGCCAGGGAAACCAGGCCTTCCAGCCAATTGGAGAGCACCGTAAAGTATCTCAGACTTTTCAGCCCT
>JAEEGL010704325.1_pt1 | contig 18443 bp, 18 predicted proteins | sample 9134231 | NCBI WGS metagenome assembly JAEEGL01 (sample SAMN16246548, study PRJNA631951) | gut metagenome | biome: gut microbiome; feature: rumen; material: fiber-attached | host: Bos | place: Iran: Karaj | collected 2018-10 | reverse complement strand
TCAGTATTATATCCCAATCCGTAAGCCAGTTCACCACCCTCTGCCAAGTCGGGGATATAGGTGCGGTTGAATGCTGCTGACGGGAAACTGTTTGCGCCGAGAATGTTCATGATGGTGTTGCAAGCGCTGAAGTAGTAGGGGTCTTGTTGCGACGACTGGTTGCCATGTACGGAAACCCATGCGATGTCGTCAAACTGTTTCTCCATCTCACGCAGCAGTTTATAACCCAAGTGGCAATAGGTGCAGGTCCACGATGTGATATGCTCGATGAGTTGTTTCTGGCGCGGTTTACTCTCTTTATAGGCGGCGAATGTGGCGCTAATGTTGTCAACCTTTTCTTCGGGGTCTGCTCCGTTCACGGTGACGAGTTCCGCCTCCAGGATGTGCTGACCGGTCTTGAGGTCTGCCGGAAGGGTGATGTTGACGGGAACTACCGTGCTTTTCATCGAAGCCAGCGACATTGACACCGTCTCTTCTTTCATTTTCTCACCGTCGAGGTAATAGTTGAATCCTAAATTCTTGATATCTTCATTACCCTTGTTGGTCACTTTGATGGAAGCGTCTACATCTGCTCCGGTCTGGAAATACTGGCGTGAGAGGGTAAACCCATCCAATGTGACGCGCTGGCCAGACAGTTGGCCTTCTACAATCCATTGGACTGACAAAGCACCGTCTGCACCTAAGGAATACCATCCCAGACCGTTGCCGCCGTAAGAGGAGGGTATATTGCCATAGAACATGAACTCTTCCTTTTGATCAGCATTCTCGTAATAGGAGATGGGCCACTTGTTTTTAAGTTGGTTGTATGTGAAACCAACGACATATTCTGTGCCGTCTTCGGTCAGTTCAAACTGGTTTTCCTCGTCAAATATGATGGTGTTCCAGCCAGCTTCGCCCACTTTGGCATCCTGGCTGATAAAATCAACAATAGAATTGCCTTTCGTCAGACTGGTGAACACGCTAAAGTCAGTTACATCCTCTTTCAGACCCACGCGCATGCCAACCACTTTGAAGCCGATAAAATCGTTATACACTTTGGGACCGAAGAAAGTGGCTGCCTTGCAGACGCCAGTGCAGTAATTGCCCATTCCGTAACTGTCTTCCGACAATTCGTCGGTGGTATAGAGGCCGCAATAATACTGACTGGTCTCTCCTGGGTTGGGGTCAATGTCGCCACCTTTCCCGTAAACGTATTTCACGGTCACGGTCGAGCCCATGCCGATTGACTCAAACTCTGCGGGCACCACGGAGGTCTGTTTCATCAACTCTATTTGATAGGTGACCAGACAGACGCCGTCTTCAGCGGGAACCCACTCGGTCTGCAAGTCACGCACAGCGCCGGCTGCCAGTTCCACACCATTGGTGACGAATGAGCAAGCCTCTTCCTTGGTGATACAAGCCGTGGGGAAGCAGATTTGCAACTTTCCGTTGCTGATAGATTGGATATTGACGTGGATAGAGGCGCTGGCAGCCGCATTGCTCACATTCTTGACTGACAGTCCTGAGAGCAGGATGTCATCGCCGAAATCGTCTTGCGTGGCGGTGTTGATGGTCAGCGTAGTGCCGTCTTTGACCTCTGTGCCATTGGCATCGACAAAGACAATGGCATCGGTGCTCTGTCCGAATCCGCTAAGGATGCCTGTTAAGGTCATCCAGAACAAAAGTAAAAATTTCTTCATGTGCTTGTTTATTTGATTGATAATAATTCGCTAATCAGGCGAATAAAAATTATTGGGCATCGGATATCTTTTGAATGGCGCATTGTGCCACACCTTGGTCATTATATACAAAGGCCACGACCGACATCTGTGCCGGGTTCCAGTCTTCTTGCAGAATGCAGGTGGCACTGACGGTTTTCTGGTCTCCCTCATTCAGGGTAATGGCCTCGCCCCATGTGCCGTTGACTGCCGCGCGGAACACATGGTTGTGCACATATTCGCGGTCGGCCACCTGTCCGCTCGAAGCGTCGGTCACATTGTTATAGCGCAACTGCAAGGCCTTCACACCGTCTTCGATGAGCCATATTTGCAGGTTGCCGTTGGTAGAACCGTCTGTGCCGGCAGCCGTCACGTCAATGCTGAGTTGCCGCGACAAGGCGTCATACTTAGGGGCTATAATCAGCGACAAGGGAGCGGGCTTTTGCAACTCCTCGTACACCTTTGCCTGCCAGTCGGTATATGCGAGCACTCCGCCGTTGCGGTCAATCACTCCCGCCGGCTGATATTCCACGCTCCAGCGGTTGTAATATTCGTTGCCGGTGTCGGTCATCAGCCCGATATTGTCTTTGTTGCCGGCGAATCCTAAGGGTCCGGAGTGAATGCCCACGGCAATGACGGCGTCGGCGCCATATTGCTCCTGCAACTGTTCTATCTGCCATGTGGCGGCAGGACAGTTGACGCAGCGCTGACCCGTGAAGTCTTCAATGAGCACGTTGCGGGCCACCTGAGCGGGTTTCATGTAGATAAGGCGCTCGTCTTCGCTTACAGGGTCGCATGCGGTCGCCAGTGTCAGCAGAAGGGTCAGTATGATGTATGTAAATCGCTTCATGGGTTCAGAAATTAAAATGATAGGAGAGGGTGAATCCGCGGCTGGCCGGCACATAACGGCATACACCGCCTGCACAGTTGTAACCGGCGCGGGTGCGGCCATAGCCTGCCTGTAAACGGTGGGCTCCGGTGCTGAAGGTAACCAGTCCCTGATAATAATGCACACCCGTCTCGCCGCAGTTATACATATCCGACACTGTCAGCATCCAGTGAGGCACGATGGAGAGTTCCAACAGTCCGTAGAGCCAGTCGCCGTCATCGTCATTGGTGGTCAGGTATTGGCACTCTCCACGCAGGCTGAGACGGGGGTTAAACTGGTATTTTCCTTCCGCCACGAAGATGTTGGAATGAATCATACCGCCATGCCCCTCGACGATTTCCTGGTTGTAGAATTGGTTCATATACATCAGGTTCAACCGGAAATCGCGTGTCAGACGTTTCTCCACCTGGATGTTCAGGTCTTGATAGTACATATGGTCGCCCCATTTCCAGAATGCAGAGCCATAGCCGTCGGAACCCATGGCCATGCCTTCGTGCTGGTTGCGGTCGATGGCGTGAACATAGGAGTAGTTGACTTTCAACATGGTGCCGTATTTGCCGCCCAGTGGCGTCTTCCGCTTGAACTGATAGCCGGCGTTCAACTGATATGCCCATTCTCCGTCAGGGTGTGTGGCATAGGGGTAGAGCGCCGCCAACGCGTATGTATGCTCCATGGTGAATGCGGGCAGGTGGTTGATGAATGACGATGTGCCGTTCATCGACCGCCGGCTGCGGAATGACATGTTGTCCGACCGTTTCGCTTGTGCCAACAGACTCATGCCTTTCTGCGAATACGACGCGGAGAGCATCGCCACATAACCGCGACGATAGATGTATTGGTTGTCGAACGACGGGTCTTGAGTCTTCTGCGCATATTCGGCGAGGATATTCAGTCCGCCGGTCTGTACATTGGCTCTCACGTCGAAGGCATTGACGTTTTTGGGGAAACGCAAACGGTGTGTGGCATCAGCCATGACGGTCTCGTCGCCTTCATGCTTGTTGACAAATGACACACCGGCGGTCAGACGGGTACCGCTAGCCTGTAAGGCTTTCGACCATTCGTCGATATTCACTTCCAAGTCGCCGCCCGTCACCCATGAGTCATTGTGCGACCAATAGCGACGCTGTTCGCCTGTGACGGCCTTCAACTGCACGCCCTTGAACGGCCGATAGACGACCTTTCCGCCCAAGAGATGGTTGTCGATGCCGAGCGACCGCTCTTCGTAGGTGCGGAGGATGAATCCCGAGCCAAACTGCTCGTAGACGGAACCGGCAGTGACCTCGATATTCTTCCATTTGCCTTTGATGTAATAATAGGGCACACCCCAGCCTTTGAAATCGTGCTCATAGCCGGGTAGGGGATGTTGCAAAAACTCGAACCGTGCTCCCGCATCCAGATGGCGGCTCATGACAGCCACGTCGGCATAGGTATTGGTGAGTATCTTGTCGTCGCTTTTCTCCGCGCCGATGGTCTCATCCTCTTGAGGGATGAGGATATCGCTCTGAATGCTGCCTGTGACCACCCATTGCTTGTCGCTCTGAGGGTCTTGAGCATGCACCGATACCGCAATGAAGGTCAGCACAAAGAATAATAGCCGGTATTTCATTTGGAATGTTGAATGACGAATGTGTAATGAGGAATGAAGAATGGTAGGCCTGTGAAAGATGAAGAATGATGGAATGAATAATTGTGAATGACCCACCCTGACCATCCCGGGGAGGGAGTCGTGTGAATCGTGAATTGATGAAATGTGAAGAGTCACTCTTTCACCAACTCTCTGACTTTTTCGATGAGTTCATTTTCGGCACCGTCGGTATAGCCGTTGTGGCGGTAAACGATGTTGCCTTGCCCGTCGCAAATCAGTACATAGGGAATCATTTGGATGCCCAACGCCCGTTTGAAATCGCTGTTGGGGTCGAGCAGTACCTCGTATTCCCATCCGTATTCATCAACCATCGGTTTCACTTTGTGGATGTTCTGCGCCTGGTCGATAGACACGGCGATGAGTTTCACGCCCGTCTCTTCCTGCCAGTCGGCATACACTTCGTTGATGGCGCTTAACTCGCGGTTGCAAGGTTTGCACCATGTGGCGAAGAAATCGATGATGATGGGTTTGCCGTCGTTGCTCAATTGGTCGGTTTGGATAGTTTTCCCGTCCATGGTCTTCAGCGTGACCGACGGCAATTGTGCGCTCACTGTCGCTGTGACGGCCAGCAGAACTGCGATTAGTGCTATTTTGATACTTTTCATACCTTCTAAAGTGTTGAATTCGTAAAAATGTAATCTTTTAAATTGCAAAATTACACCTTTTTATATGATGAAGGTATAAAATGATTGTTAAATAATGTAAAATCCCTATAAGCGTTATTCTTTACAATCTCATTCCCAATTTTCCATCTGCTGCAGCAACAATTCCTCAATCATAATTCCCTTTTCCCTGTTCTTCATTCCATCTTTCTTCATCGGCCAAAGCCGACCATTCGCAATCCGTCATTCCTCATTCGTCATTCCTTCATCGCCACGAGGATGCAGCCGATCATGATGAGGGCAACGCCGGCCCAGCGGGTGAGGGGCACCGTTTCATGAAAAAAGACGATGGCGGCCAACATGCCAAACACATAACTGAGCGAGAGCATAGGGTAGGCCATCGAAAAGGGAAAATTCTTAATGATGTACATCCACAATACTGTTGCGGCGCCATAACAGATGCCGCATCCCAACCACCACCAGTTGGTCAGTTGACTGGTGAAGAAATGAAGCGTCCACGAGAACTGCCCCATGCGTTCGAGGGCAAACTTCAAAAACACCTGTCCGCCGGTAAGCAACAGGCATTGTAAAATGGCAGTGATAATCAGGCGCATATTATGTGAGTATTAGGGGTTAAAGCCCCCTCAGTCTCCCCCGGGGGGTATTGTTTAATGAGGGGATTTGGCAGCAACTACTCCCTCCCTTTATGAGTGTCGGGGTGGGTTTTTATATTGCCTGGGTCGGCTGAGAGCATCAGTGCCCAGGAGCGGTCGGTATGTTGACCGGGTTGTAGTCCGCATTGTGCTGTCTTTTCACGCAATGAGTCGGTCAACTCGTCATTGGCGCAAACCAATGCCGAACGGATTCTGCCGCTTTTGATTTGCAGGTATGCGTCTTGCAGGGCGCACTCAAATGACTGTTCGCCGTGGCTGTAGGTGCTGTTGTAACCGTGGTTGCCGGTATGGATGGCAATGAGCGAGGCCACGGTGTTGTGCGTCGATTGCATGAAGCAGGTGGGCATACTGGCGCTTTCTCCCTCGGTATGCAGGGCGTCGAGCATCTGTTCGGTGTTGCTGATACAACCCAGAGCGGTGCCGTTGATGATGGCGTCGGGATGGTCGATTCCGCTTTCTCGGATGGCTTTCAGGGCAGTGACGAGGGCGCGGCGCAACAACCGTCCGTAGCGGCGGGCTTTCATGGGGTTGAGGTATTCGCGATATTCTGTCTCTGCTACCTCTTTCACCTCCGCCACGACATACACCTGGCGGTTTTCAGAATATTTCGGGTTTTCCGGTCTTTCCTGCGTTGACGGCTCGTATTTGCCCAAGACGACGGCGGAGTCGTTGCCTCCGAAACCAAAGGCATTGCAAAGCACATGACGGAGCAAATGGCTATTATTACCATCCTTCCCTAAATAAGGGTTGATACATGCCTCATCGGGGTGTTGCCAACCCAGATTCACGGGTATGAACTGGTGGCGCAGGGCGAGGATGGAAAATACAGTCTCAATGGCTCCCGATGCGCTGGTGGTGTGTCCTGTAAATGATTTGGTGGAGGATACAGGAGGCATTTTGTCGCCGAAGACACGTCGCAGGGCAGCGCTCTCAGCCGCATCATTGTCGGGTGTGGCGGTGCCGTGAGCATTCACATAGTCGATGTCATCGGGTTGTAAGGCGGCCTCGCCCAGAGCTTCGGTCATGGCTCGATAGGCACCTTCGCCATCGGGTGATGACGCTGTCTGGTGATAAGCGTCGCAGGCGTTGGCTGCACCTTCAATGACGGCCAATGGTGTGGCGCCGCGTTGCAGGGCATGTTCCTCTGTTTCGATGACGATAAAGGCGGCTCCTTCGCCTAGGTTCAGTCCGTGGCGGTCAGCGTCAAACGGCCGGCAGGGATGCTCGTCGAGTATCATCAGCGATTTGAAACCGTTGAGGTGGAATCGTGTGAGACTCTCCATGCCACCCGCCACGACGATGTCGTATTGACCGCTCTCTATCAGGCGTTTGCCAAGGATGATGGCGTTAAGTGCCGCGGAACAGGCTGTCGAGACGGTGGTGGTGAAATTAAAACCGCCGGTGTGTAGGGCTATCTGCTCGGTGCTGTCGCCACAGCCATGCCGCCGCAAGACCTCGGCATTCAGCCGGTCGGGGTAATACTGCTCGGTCAGGTCCATGCCGCCTACGGTAGTGCCGCAGATGAGGGCTGTCGTTGCATTATTGCCCTCCTGACCGATGCCCGCTTGTGCCATCGCCTCTCTTGCCGCCATGATGCCCAGCAGCGAGTTGCGGCTGATGAGTGTGTCGCCGTCAATCTGCAATTGTTCGCGCAACTGCTCGTTGCTCAGTGCCACCTCGCCCACGGGAAACTCCCGATGTACGGTGTCGAGCAACCGCACGGGACCGATACCCGACACTCCTTTTTGTAGGGCGTCGAGCGTCTGTTGCAGGTCGAGGCCGATAGCCGATACCACGCCTGCCCCGGAAATGACGACACGTTGGTTGCTCATCGCGGAGAATGATGCCTTGTCGGCAGTTTTATTTCTTGCGGTTGGCGGTCACATAGTCGGCCATGACTTGAACGGACTGGAAAATATCCTTCCCTTCTTTTGGGTCACGGATTTTGATGCCATAGTTTTTCTCTAAAAGCACGATAAGTTCCAGTGCGTCGATAGAATCCAGTCCCAGGCCATCGTCGCCGAAGAGCGGTGCGTCGTCGGCGATGTCGGCAGGTGTCATATCTTCGAGGTTGAGCGCCTCAATAATCTTTGTTTTCAGTTCGTCAATGAGAGACATGAAGGAAAATTGTAAAATTATAAAATGAAAAAAATAATAAAATCAAAATAATGGACTATGGCAGACCTTTCTCTTGTCCCTTGCCCCTAAACCACCCACATGTCGGCTTCGAAATGTTCGTTGTCGGAGGCGTCAATCCAACCGGTGATGACCGAGGTGGCGGTGCCGTCCTTGAGCAGTTGCCCTGCATGTTGTCGTATCAGTTGGTCGTCGCGCTGTGGCAAAACGATGAGGTTCGTCTCACCCATGTATTTGTTGCGGATGGCTATTTCGCCCGTCACGATGTTGGGCAGTGTATAGACAAAGACCGCCGGCGAGGGGAAGAACTGCTCACGGTCGCGGATAGTTTCTTCGAAGGCTCGGTCGCTTTGGATGGAAGCGTTTTGGCAGAAGAGCACCACTGCCCGGTCGTCGCGTGGCACGAACCGCTCGTCACCCTCTTGTTGGAGCAGCAGTTCCGAGGCCAGAAACCCCACCTTACAGAGCGTGTCCATCTTGAAGAATTTGGGGTAGTCGTCCACAAGGGCGCGATAGACCTCTGTCAGCAGGGCGTGCCCTGTTGACTCCGTGTGCAGCCGTTTGCCGTCTATCTGCACTTCGGTAGGGGTGATTACCACTTGATGACAGGTCGATTTCACGGTGATAGTCCGAAATTTGCGTGCAAATTTACAATTTTCCCGTGAAATATCAAATGTATGATACAAAATGATGTGTTTTTGCTCTGTTGCACACCATTTGCAATTATCCTATTTTCTCTATGATCAATTCCGTGGAGCCTTCTTCAAGCGAATTGTGCTCATCATAATGGATGTGGCCTCCAATACCTTCATTTGCCAAGCTATTCAGTTGTTTTGCCAAAGAGAGCAAACCTTCTTTATTGGCTGATACCATCACAGTTTTTTTATCGTCAACATCCACTTTGATGGTGAATCCGTCTACCCAGTCTATTTCCATACAAAAATATGTTTGCAAATACTTATTTACTCGACGATGCCGAAGAATAGTCGTGTCAGTGTGCAAGGAGAGGCACCTTGTCGAACAAAATGCCAGCATTGGTGCCGCCGAAACCGGAGATGAGTTTGATGAAGGCGTGGCGGGAGGTGATGCGGTGGCGGTGGCTGAGGTTGACGGGTTTTGAAACACCCGACTCGTCGAAACCGTGTGTGCCTATGATAATATGACGGTCGAGGGCGTGCATGGTGAGAATAGATTCTAACACGCCCGCAGCGCCCATGGTGTGGCCATAATACCCCTTAAGCGCATTGACGGGGACATCAGACAATCCTGCGCGGAAGATGGCTTTGGCTTCCATCTCGTCGTTGTAAAGCGTACCCGTGCCGTGGGCGTTGATAAGCGCTAATTCTTCATGACAGGACCCGTTCGCCAGCAGATGTTGCAGCACACGGTAACTGCCCTCACCCGTCGGTGACGGACTGGATATATGATGCGCATCGTTGCGGATGGCGGTACGAAGAATTGTCCAACCCTCGGTTTCTGCATCAAAGGAATAACCGTCTACTCCCTTCTCCCCTTGGAGTGGGGTTGGGGCTACTACTATCGTCGCAGCTGCTTCGCCCAGATTCAAACCTATGCGCTCGATGTCGAAGGGGCGGCATGGTTCGGGCGAAAGCGCTTTGAATGACTGGAAACCGCTCACGATAAACGGTGACTGCTCGTCGGCTCCGATGACCACGGCATAATCACACACACCGCCCTCAATGGTGCGCATGGCTTCTATTTGTGCGCAAACGCCTGATATGCAAGCGTTTGAAACAACGATAGGTTCTCTTTCGTTGCCGAAATGTTGTGCGATGGCTCTTGCCGCTTCGCCATACAACAGTCGGTCGTCGGGGATATTCTTGGAATGCTGCTCAAGCAGTGCCACATTGGCTTTCGTGGTGGCGATGATGAACATCACGCGCGGTGAGGCAGGGTTGATACCACTACGGCGGATGGCATCTTCGGCAGAGAGGATGGCCATCTGCTCAAACCGTGTGTAGGTTTTGTCGCTGCGGATGCGTCGGGCGAAAGTGTCCTCCACCTCACCTTCGTCGAAAAGTGACGCGGTGAAGGGCTCGGGCAGGCCCCAACGTCCTTCATAGCGGCACAGACGGGTTGTACCGCGTATTACCGCCGTCAGATTGTCTTCAGTGGTGAATCCGAGGGGCGAGGTAATGTTGTCGGCTATGACGCGAATCATGTGGTGAGCCATTTCTTTTTCCATTCCTCGTAGAAAGGAGGATTGGACCAAACTAACTGATAATCAGCATCGAGGAAGACCTGTACAGAGGTGCCGGTGGCAAGCAGTTCGCCACTCTCCGTATCGTGAATCTCGTAGTCGAAGATGATTTTCGCTGCCTCGGTAGGCCTGTAGATGATATCTATGCGCGGATGCATGCCATAGACGATGGGTTTGTGGAAATGGAACTGCAAATCGACCAACGGGGCATAATAGCCGCTGTTGAAGATGAGCATATAACCCAGTTCGTATTTCTTGCCGAACTCTTCGCGCGCATCTTCGAAATAAAGCGGATAAGAGCCGTGCCACACAAACTGCATGGAATCGACTTCGCTGAAACGAATTTCAAATTCTTTGGAGGCGGTAAGCATTGTTATGAAGTTAAAGAAGTTAGGGAAGTTAAAGAAGTTAGGGACATTAGCCCTCGAAAAGGATGAGGGGGCATTATTTGGGATTGCAGCGGCGGAACCGCTGCTTACGGAGAAGAAGTGTATGATGGCGGCATTCCTTTTGCCCCTTGCTTCTTGTCCCTGCCCCTAAGAAGCGACCATCGCTATTTTCAGTTGCGACGTGGCAATGATGCGGTCGTTGCAGCGGATGGTGGCCTCGGCCAATGTGATGTTCATCAGTTGCTGCAGTACGTCGATAGTGGTTACCAGCATGTCGCCGATCTTTGGTGTGTCATGAATGACCATGTCTTTGACAGCTCCGATAAAGCCTATCTGGATGTCCTTTTTGAGGATGTATTTGTTGACATATCCCAACCGTGCCGCACAGGTCTGCGCCATGTTCTCAGCCAATGCGCAGGTCATCAGCCGTCCGTCTTCCACCATCAGGTGGTCTTCACGCACGGTGAACTCAGTGGTGGTGCGCTGCTCGTCAAACCAGGTGAGGCGGTCGACGAGCACGAATGGTTCCTGCTGCGGCAGCAGTTCGTGGATGTCAATATCTTCTATTCGTGGTGTCATGAAACCCAAAAATCAAAATAGTTGTACCACTGTGTGGGGTAGCGGCGCACAATGGTTTCCAGTCCGTCGGCAAAACGCTGCGCCATGATGGCAGCTCTTTGCCGGATGGGTAGTGTCATGTCGATATCTTGTGTGATATCGTTGATATGGACGTGATAGTGCTTATACCCTTCTTTCATCACCGACACTTGCAGCGCGGGCAACGACCGCTGCGCTGCCAAAGCGAACGGTCCGAGGGGGAAATGCGCTTGTGCGTCGAAGAACCGGCAACTGACATTTTTAGGCGAACCATAGATGCGGTCGCCTGGGATGCTGACCACTTCGCCGTTGGCCAGGGCCTCACTGATGAGAAACACATGACTCATGTCATCGGATGTGACGATGGTGTGGATGTTGTTGCCCTCCATCACACGCCGCCGGTTTTCCAATACCGCCTCGGCCTCGCCCCCAAAGACCAGCGCGTTGAAACGCTTGTCATTGGCTTGTAGGGTATAGCCCGCCACCTCGTAACAACCCACATGGCTGCTGAGGATGACGAATCCTTCGGGTCGCGCTGCCAGATGGTTGTAGAGTTCCATGTTGTCGATATCAAGACGGAACCGCCCGCCAGCGAACATGTAAAACCGGTCGAGCACCACTTGCGAAAACTGGCAGTGATTGCGGTAGGTGGACCAAAACGAACGCCATCGGCCGTAGCCCATGCGCTGACGGAAAAACTGCCACTGGGCACGGAATCCGCTGCGACGGAACAGCATGTAAAACGGCACCACAAATACCGCTACGCCCGCATACATCAAGCGCAGCGGCAACACACGCATCACCCTGATGAGCCAGCGGTGCATCCACGGTGTGCCGTCGGTACGGCCCTGCCATTCTTTGTCAGCAGCCATGCTGTGCGTCGGTTTATGCTACCTTGCTCTCGATGTAGTCGCAGAAGTCGTTGAGTGTCTTCACACCAGCCATCTCTTCGGGTTTGATCTTAAACCCGAATTTCTTTTCCACGATGACGACGATATCTACAAAATCGAGGCTGTCGATGCCGAGGTCTTCCTTGAGCAGAGCCTCAGGGGCTATCTTCTGCTCTTCCACCTCAAGGTCGTCGATAAGAAACTCTCTTACTTTTTCTTCAATTTCTGTTCTTGACATAATCTATGATGTTATTGGGCCTACGCCCTGTATGTTCTAAAGTGTCTATGGGTAATATTAGGTGCAATGGGGTAATCTCTCACTTCTAACCTCCCACCTCTCACCTCTAAAGAGAGAGATGAACCTCCAAAATAGAGTGCCCCTGTCCCAGATGGTCATGGATGGCGGTGACATGCAGCCCAGCTTTCTCGATGAGCCGGCAGAAGTCGTCGGAGTGGTACATCTTGCTGTTGCCGTTGGCGATGACGGTGAAATAGAGGCTGATTTGTGTGAGACAGAATGCGGCTGGCTCGAATCGTTGGCGGTCCCACAGTGTCTCCATAATAAAGAGCGTGGTGTCGCTGTCCATGATGGTCGCGGCACGGCGCAGGATGCTGACGATCTCGTCTTCGCTGAAACAGTCGAGAAATTGGCTCATCCAGATGGCGTCGTAATGCTGGTCGGTGGGCAGTGTGCTGTCCGGGTCGAGCATATTGGCTGCGAAACCGTGTATGCGCTCTGCGCCGGGTTTGTCTTTCGTCTGCTGACGCATCATGTCGAGTTGTTGGGGCAAATCGACAATGGTCACCTCCACGTCGGGGTCATGACCGACACATTGCATCGCCCATCGTCCGGTGTTGCCTCCCACATCGAGCAGATGCTTGGGATGGTTGGCGAAGACGATGTTCAGTGCCTCCTCGAACGAACTGTCGGAATAGAAGTGGTCGAAGGCGAACCAACTCTTCTGCGTGTCAGGCGGCAGTGACGACAACGCCTCATAGACAGTGGGCCAATCGCCGAAATGCTCCAGTCCGGCAGGTCGTCCTTCGCGCAATGCCTCTTCCATACGAAACATGCCTAGGTAGTTGACATCGTGGTTGAAATCGATGTTTACCCGTGTGGCGGGGTCGTTGACGAGAAACCATCCCGTCTTGGAGATGGTGAAACGGTCTGTTTCGGGGTTCACCGTCACGGTGCCGATGGAGAGCGATGCCTCGAGCAGACATTTGGCGGCATATTCGCTGATGCCGGTCTTGGCTGCCACTTCGGCGATGGTCAATTCCTCGTCGCGTAGGAGGTCGAGGATGCCCCATTTCACCATCAGTCGTGATACCTGAAACACGATTGGGCCAAACGCGATAAACTCAGCCAACCGTTGTGCTTCGCGGGCGCTGAGTGTATCATGGGTGTATTTCTCCAATGATTTTGCGAGGTGCATGTGATTTTGGGGTTTTGAAGGAGTTCAGGAGTTTAGAATTGAAGGTTTAGGGTAGAGGGTTTAGTGTTCTTGACACATCTCTTGCCTCTTGCTTCTTGCCTCTTGCGTTATCTCAACTGTTTGACCAAAAGTTTTCCGAGGCGTTTGCCGGCGTTTTTGAAACCGTCGCTCCAGAGGTTGGCCATCGAACCGAAGACACCGCCTCTGCCCTCGATGCTGAACTTCACCACCTGCTGTCCGCTCTCCTTGTCGCGGATGGTGATGTTGAGGTAACAGTTACCCTTCTTGGTGACGTTCACAGGGTGGATGGTCATGAGCATGTTCGACTCAGAGGCGTTGGTCAGGAAACGTCCGATGGTGCGCAGACGATCGTTGGCCGCGGGCAGGAGCATGAGGCTCAACTGCGGTTTCAACTCGTTCTCCAACTCATATTGGGGGTTGTACTCCGGTTGCTCTATCTTTCTGAACTCGAGCCATGCTTCCTGGCTCATGCCCTCGATGGTTGTTCCTTCCCAGTCTTCCTCTACTTGTATCTTGGAGATGTTCATGAGCGGTGCGAAGGAGCCTTCCACCACGACGACGTCTTGTTCAAAAATGTTTTGTGCGAAACTTGTCGTTGCGACAAGCATCAGCAGGGATAATACTATCAGTTTCTTCATTTTTTTGTGCTTTTTAGTTTTAATGAGGCCTGTTGGGCTTATGAGCCATATTGGGCCGAAAACAATTCTATAATTAATTATTTTTCTAATCGTCTGATTACCAGCGCTGAGTTGGTGCCGCCGAAACCGAAACTGTTGCTCAATACGGTGTTGATGTCGTATTCGGTGGTTTGGCGTGCGATGTTGAGGGGTTCGCTGTATTGGTCGGGGTTCTCGAAATTGATGTTGGGAGCCACAAAATGGTTTTGCATCATCAGCACGCTATATACGGCCTCGCTGGCTCCGGCCATCCAGCACTCATGGCCCGTCATGCCTTTGGTAGAGGAGATGAGGGCATGCTTGCCTCGGAAGAGGCGGTCGAGAGCGATGGCTTCGAACATATCACCCTGTTGGGTGCTCGTGGCATGAGCGTTGATATAGTCGATGTCGTCGGCTGTGACGCCCGCATCGTTCATGGCGCGTGTCATGGCGATGACACTGCCGTCGTCGGAGGGTTGTGAGATGCCGCCGCCGTTGGATGAGAACCCGTAGCCGCAAACCTCGGCCAGAATAGGCGCGCCTCGCTTCACGGCACTGTCATAGTCTTCGAGCACCAGTGCGGCTGCTCCTCCACTCGGTATGAGTCCGTCGCGGTCACGGTCAAAGGGCCGTGAGGCAAGCGTGGGGGTGTCCATGCGCTTGGAGAAGGTATTGAGCGCGTCAAACGAGGCCATGCTGTAGAAATTCACCTCTTGCGCACCGCCGCAGAGTACACGGTCTTGCAGTCCCTGACGGATGAGCAGGTAAGCCAGGCCGATGGCGTGGCTGCCGCTGGCACAAGCGCTACTGACGGAGAAATTGATGCCCTTCAGGTGGAAAATACTGCTCAGGTTCATGTTCACCGTCGAGTTCATGGCTTGGAAGATGAATCCCGACCCCAACAGTTGGGTGTCGTGCTTTTCGGCCATGATGTTGGCTGCCTCGATGACGGGTTTGGCCGACGAGTCATTGCCGAAGATGACACCCACCTCATTTTGCTGGAGGAAATCGTCGTCCATGCCTGCCTGACGGAAAGCCTCGACCGATGCCATGTAGGCGAACTCGGCCTCTTCGGACAGTCCGGTGCGCAGACGACGGTGCAGCAACCCTTTCAATTGGGGGCGCTCCACTATGCCGGTCAGTGCCGACTGGTAACCGTAAGTGATGCGCTCCTGCTCGATGCCGATGCCGGAGCGTCCCAGTCGCAGCGACTCAGTGACCGTCTCTTTATTTGTTCCGAGGCATGACCAGATGCCCATGCCCGTGATAACAACTTTTCTCATTTCTGGTTTGAGGTTTGAGATTGGAGGTTTGAGGTGTTTGATTACTTTTTTTGAGGCCTGAGGCTTTGATTATTGGTTGGTGCTAATTAACAACCTGAAATCTCAAACCTCAAACTTCAAATCTAAGTATAAAGCCCTCCATTGATGTTGACAACTTGTCCGGTGATGTATGCCGCATCGTCGCTTGCGAGGAAACTGACGAGCGCTGCCACCTCTTCGGGTTTTCCGAAACGTCCGGTGGGGATGAGGCGCTTGAGTTCCTGCTCGTCGAGTGATGCCGTCATGTCGGTGGCGATAAATCCTGGAGCCACGGCATTGACCGTCACCTTGCGTTGGGCCACTTCTTGTGCCAGAGCTTTCGTGGCCCCGATGACCGCCGCCTTGGCAGCGGAGTAGTTGGTCTGTCCGGGTAAGCCTTTCACGCCCGAGAGCGAGGTGATGTTGATGACGCGTCCGTGGCGATGAGTAAGCATATTCTTCAGCAGACGACGTGTAAGGTAGAACAGGGCGTTGAGCGATGTGTCTATCACTTGGTGCCACTCCTCGTTTTGCATGAAGATCATGAGGTTGTCGCGGCGGATGCCGGCGTTGTTGACCAGCACCTCCACATAGTCGTCGGGATGGGCGTTTTCCCATTGTTCCACGGCTGCCTCGATGGCTTCGGGTGAGGCCACATCAAATGGAAGCAGTTCGGCTGTGCCGCCTGCCGCTTCTATCTCTTGTCGTGTCTGTTGTGCCGCCTCGTCGTTCGAGCGGTAGTTGATGATGACGGCAAAACCCTCGCGGGCCAGCCTGAGGGCTATGGCGCGACCGATGCCGCGTGAACCCCCTGTAATCAATGCATATCTCATATTTCGGTGCAAATTTAGGTAAAAAAAAGATATCTCTTGTCAGTTGAATAAAGAATTTAAGTTTTCTTTAGAGAAGATAGTGACCGTCGGTTCATCGGCGTCCACCGTCACCCGCTCCAAACCCGCTTACAATGCTATTGTTCCATTCATAAATAATACGCGAAATCAAAGGACAAAAGCATACCCATATAAAGGCTTTTGCCCTTTCTGAGCGTTGACAACAATACACATAAAACCCAGGGTGTTGCCCTGGGTTATGCGCTGTTGGCCTTGCAGGCCGATTATCAATTTAGGGTAGAATAGTATATAATTACCTGTTAAATAGGAAACTACTTACACCCCTCGCCTTTCGGGAAGGCTACGGGGGCGGGTTTGCTCTGGATGGAGGGGTCGTGGGTCTATGGTTGAGGGTAGAGGGTTTAGTGTTTAGTGTTCTTTTTGGAGTGTAGACAATAGCCCACTAATTGAAGGTTTAGGGTTTAGTGTTCTTGACATATCTCTTGCTTCTTACCTCTTGCTTCTTACCTCTTGCTTCTTGCCTCTTGCCTCTTGGTTACGGCTTCAGAATCTTTTTATACTCCTCGGGGGAGTTGATGAGTCGTACGGCCTCGGCCATCTGTTTGTCGCGGCGGAGGGCATTTTCTATGGATCCGCGCTCATAATAATAGGCTGCGACGATATCGCTCTCTATTAACCGTTTAATCTGTTCCTTGTTGAAGTCGAGGTCTTTCTCCAAGTTGTGCGTCAGTTTCTTTTGCAGATTGTCAAACTCTTGTTTGGCATCGTCGTAATATCCCTCAAACTTAGCCAGTTTGACAAGCGTCTCCATGAATTTCTCGCTCTCGGGGTCGTATTTGAAACCGCTCTTCAGCACACGCTGTTTGAAGTCGGCATAGTCGGCGTCGGACAATTCAAACTGCGATGGCTGAGCGATAGTGGGATGTCGGTTGATATAGTCGATTTCGTAATTGAGCATCACCTCGGTGGAATCCATGCCCGACGAGGCCAGATAGTAGGCGATGTTGGGCAGAGAGTCGGGCACCACCTCCACATCGGGCTTGATGCCGCCTCCGTCGCGCACTTCCCTGCCGCCGGCAGTATGGAACACATGGGTGAGTGAGTCGGGGATATGCTCGGTGTATCCGCCTTTGGAGTGACGGTAGTTGATGGCTTGGATGCAGCGCCCGCTGGGGATGTAGTATTTATTCGATGTGAGTTTCAGGCTGCCGTTGTAGGGCAGGTCCACGCTCATTTGTACCAGTCCCTTGCCGTAGGTTCGGGTACCCAGGATGACAGCGCGGTCGAGGTCTTGCAGCGCTCCGGCGGTGATTTCCGATGCCGACGCTGAGTTGTCGTTGACCAGCACCACCAGTGGCATCTCCGCATCTATCGGCTCCACCTTCGTCACATAGTCGCGGTTGGCGCGTTGCATCTTTCCCCTGTTGCTCACGATGAGCACATCCTTCGGCACAAACATGTTCACGATATTCACCGCCTCCTGTTCCGAACCGCCACCGTTGTTGCGCAGGTCGAGCACAAAGGCGCGCATGCCCTGGTTCTTCATCTCGATAAAGGCGCGGCGCACGTCTTTCGAGCAATCCTCGGTAAACTGACGCAGGCAGAGGTAGCCTATCTGTCCCGGTTGCATGCCGTAATAAGGCACTGCAGGTGTTTGGATGGTGCGGCGGGTGATTTTCATCTGCATCTTCTTGCCCGTGGAGGGTCGTTGGATTTTGAGGATGAAACTGGTGCCGGGGTCGCCACGGAGGTGTGAACTGACATACGACACATCCTTGTCGGTCATCACCGAGTCGTCGATGGCAAGGATGATATCACCTTTCTTCAGACCTGCCTCGGCTGAAGGCATTCCCTCATAGGGCTCGTCGATGACTACCCGTTTCAACTGCATATTATAACGGATGAGGGCTCCGATGCCGGCGAACTTACCCGTGTATATCTCCTTCAGTTCCTGCATGTTCTCCTCGGGATAGTACTCCGTGTAGGGGTCGAGGCTGCGGAGCATCGCCTTGATGGCGGTGCCCACCACCTCGTCGGCGTCGAGCGTATCGACATACAACATCTCGAGGTTTTTGTATATGGTGTTGAACACGTCGAGGTTCTTGGCCACATTGAACATGTGGTCATCATCGGTCTGTGCCTGCGACGGGATGAGCGCCACGAGGCCAAACACTATGGCGAGGCATATTTTCTTCATCTGAAACGATTGGTTATATCGAGATTATCTATTTGATGTGCAAAAATACGCCATAATCCGCTTATTCCGTTATTTTTACCGATTTTTTAGTGATTTTTCGCAAAGATATACGGTGAGAACCTGAAATGTCGCAACCCCCACCCCGATACTTCCTAAAAAGAAGCCTCACCCCCAGCCCCTCCATCCCGAGCAAGCTCGCCCCCCCGTAGCCTTCCCAAAGGGCGAGGGGAGTGATTACTTC
>JAEEGL015540072.1_pt1 | contig 18444 bp, 8 predicted proteins | sample 9134231 | NCBI WGS metagenome assembly JAEEGL01 (sample SAMN16246548, study PRJNA631951) | gut metagenome | biome: gut microbiome; feature: rumen; material: fiber-attached | host: Bos | place: Iran: Karaj | collected 2018-10 | reverse complement strand
CCAAGCCAATCGGTAGTAGTTGTCGAGGATAAACTGGAAGGTCTCACGGTATTGGTTGCCGAAAACCCTTACCAACCATTCGGCTTGATACTTATTGGCGTTATCATATGTGAATGCGGAGAAGTTGAAAGCCATGTCCATGAACATTTGCATCTCCATTTCCATGGGTTTGATATCGCCTACGTTGAGCAACCAATAGCGGTCTGCTCCAGCGGTATAAGCCTTCAAGAGTTCCTCGTACATCAGCATGGGTGCAGTAGTGGCAATCCACAGATTATCGTGAGGTGTTCCAAGGTAGGAGATGTGATAATATACGCCGCTATGCCCTTTTCTCAGCTGTTCTTGAGCGTTGCTTACGCGCTTCATGTAACCATAGTTGTCGTCTGGCCATACGAGCGTGATGTCATCTGGCACTCGCAAACCAGCGTCGTAGATGTCAAGTGTTTCTTTATAGGGTACGAATATTTGCGGAATGTTCGTTATCTTGTCCTTCTTGTATTTCGTCAGGATATTGCGTTGCTCGGCAAACACTTTCTCTAACGTACGAGCTCGGTCGCGTGGGTCTGTGCTTCCCTTCATAGCTTCATCGTGCAAACCGCGCATTCCCATTGTGTAAATGTTGTTGAATTGGGCAGTCTCACGTATGCGGTCGTCAAGTTTCTTGAGGATAGTTTGGCTATTCGTCTCGTAGTTCCATTCACCATCGCGGTCATGATTCCACTCAGATGTAGAAGCATTGTTGAAGAGCAGAGGTTCGCAATGACTCGTGGTAATCATGATTCCCCATTTGTCTGCCATCTTTTGGCTCTCGGGATGACTATAGAATGCTCCCGTACAACTATGCATGGCTGGAGCCAACATGTTGCCTTTCAAACGGAGAATCAACTCGCAGACACGATCGTATGTCTTGGGACCAATATCTCCCAGTTCTTTTTCGAACGTCTGTGCCGCCCAAGTCTTCAATCCCCAGTCTTCATCGTTGATGAAAATGCCACGATACTTGATGCTTGGCGACTCGCTGACCATATTCTCTTGATAATCATAGACGCGTCGGTTGGTCTTGTCAACGGGAACATCGGCAAACCAATACCACGGACTGACGCCAATCTGTTCGCTGATGTGCAGAACACCGTATGCCAATCCACGGGCATCAGAACCAGTGACATAAAGGGTATTCCCTTGCTTCGTGTCAATAGCATATCGCTCCCAAGAACCTTTTATTTCCTTGTGCAACTTAGTGTATTTCACCGTGCCAAGCGTGATATTTGTACCCTTTGCCTTACGAGTAGCCACTTGCGGTCTTACGCCCGATACACGCTCAATATCATCAGCCAGCACGTTCGCCATTTGTTTCACTAATGGAGCATCGTATTCATCATAAACAATTGTTGCCTTTGTCAGGTCAACACCAAGTTTCTCTTGTTGTGCCATCGTGAACACACAAGCACAAAGTAACGTCAATATGATAGTCAGTCTTTTCATGGTTCCAAATAGTTGATGATCTTTCCCGTTTTCTCAGCGTATGCAATCTCGCGTTTCGTACTCTCCCCAATATATCCGCCCACGTTGATGACAAAAATCTCATCTGCCAAGTCAATCTTTCTCAGGTGCATATCATCAAGCATTTCCTTCACTCCAGGTTTCCAAACATCATCGTCGCCAGCGTGTCCAAAGAGTCCGACGCTAATGACAATGCAACCTTCTAATGTCAATCGTTTCTGAATTTCCAAAAACTGTTCCTTGAAACGAGTGCTCCCGCAGAGCGTAACTATTTTGTAATTCTGTATCATACGTGTTGTGGGGTATATTTGTTTATTCGTCTGCAAATATACAACTATTTCTTTAAATTCCGTAAAAGTAGTTGATTAATATATCGTTCTACCTCAACCATTCCTCTAAAGAAAATAACAATTTCTTTATGTGACTGGCTTAAAAATGGAATTTTTTTACTAAATTTGTAGCGTGAAAACTACTAACTGGATATTTATGCAACGATACTATCTGACATTGTGGCTATGGACGTGTGGGGTGATGGCGGTTTTAGGTAATCCCGTGGATAATCTGTTGAACCGTATTGACCCAGGGGCAGCCAAAAAGTTTAAGACGGAATTGGTAAAATCAGAACGTGACTTCTTTGAACTCGACCAGAGCGGAAAGAAGGTGGTTGTACGTGGTAATACATGGGTGAATATTGCTTCGGGCGTGAACTGGTATCTGAAATATTATGCTGGTGTGCATCTTACTTGGAATCAGATGAACGCGAAGTTGCCTGCCGTCTTGCCGAAGGTGGAAAAGAAAGAACGCCATGAGACAAATCTCACCTTGCGCTATGATTTCAATTATTGCACTTTCTCATATTCTATGGCTTTCTGGGATTGGAAACGCTGGGAGAAGGAAATAGACTGGATGGCCTTACATGGCGTGAATCTGCCGTTGGCCATCGTAGGAGAGGAATGTGTTTGGCGGAAGATGTTGCTCCGATTAGGCTATACTGAGGAGGAAGTGGGAAAGTTTATTGCCGGTCCAGCTTTCTTGGCTTGGTGGGAGATGAACAATCTGGAAGGATGGGGCGGTCCGTTGCCTCTATCGTGGTATGACCGTCAAGAGACGTTGCAAAAACAAATCCTCAAGCGCATGAAGGAATTGGGTATGCATCCCGTATTACCAGGCTATTGCGGAATGGTTCCCCATGATGCTAAAGAACGATTGGGGCTCAATGTGGCTGAGGCTGGATTATGGAATGGATTTCAACGACCTGCCAATTTGCTGCCAACAGACAAGCGCTTTCGTGAGATTGCAGATATATACTATGATGAATTGACCAAACTCTTCGGAAAGGCCGACTATTATTCGATGGATCCTTTCCATGAAAGCAATGATGATAGTAAACTTGACTATGCCCGTGCAGGAGTGGTATTGATGGAAGCCATGAAAGCGGTGAATCCAAAGGCTGTTTGGGTGATACAGGGATGGACTGAGAATCCCCGTCCAGCTATGGTGGATGGAATGAAAAAGGGCGATTTACTGATATTAGACCTCTTCTCGGAATGTCGCCCCATGTTTGGTATTCCTTCCATTTGGAAACGTCCTGAAGGTTATAAGCAACACAACTGGTTGTTCTGTCTTTTAGAGAATTTTGGAAATAACGTGGGCTTGCATGGAAGGATGGATCAACTGCTGGATAACTTTTATTCCAAAAATGATTCTTCATTCTTCACCCTTCACTCTTCACTTAAGGGTATCGGCTTTACGATGGAGGGTTCAGAGAACAATCCCGTGATGTTTGAACTGATGAGTGAATTGCCTTGGCGACCAGAGGAGTTCACAAAGGAAGAGTGGATTCGCGGTTACGTCAAAGCACGCTATGGAAAGGCGGATGAGGATGTATTGAAAGCTTGGGACATCCTGATTCATTCCATCTATAACTGTCCTGCAGGAAACAACCAACAAGGTCCTCATGAGAGCATCTTCTGCGGAAGGCCTACACTTCATAATTTCCAGGCTTCCAGTTGGTCGAAGATGAAAAACTATTATAATCCTGACGACACCCAAGTTGCAGCCGAACTGATGGTGAAAGCTGCGGAAAAGTTTAGGAGAAACAACAATTTCGAATACGACTTAGTGGACATTTGTAGGCAGGCTCTCGCTGACCAGGCACGTGTGCAATATCTGCAAACCATAGCCGACTTCAACGCATTCCGCAAAAAAGCTTTTGACAAGGATGCTAAACGGTTTTTGGAAATGTTGCTCCTTCAAGACAAACTTCTGGGTACACGAAAGGAATTCCGCTTGGGAAGATGGTTGACTGATGCTCGTAGTTGTTCATCCATACCAGCAGAACAAGACCTCTATGAATGGAATGCCCGTGTGCAGATTACGACTTGGGGAAATCGCACTTGTGCCAACGAAGGAGGCTTGCGTGACTATGCCCACAAGGAATGGAACGGTCTGCTCAAGGATTTCTATTACATGCGATGGAAGACTTATCTGGACGGTCTCTCCGCAGAGATGGAAATGATGACGAAACCACGTCCTGAGATGTTGGGTGGTGGTGAGAATAGTAATAAGACGGCTGATGAACTTTTCCAGATGGCGTTGCCGCAAGATTTGAACATTGACTATTATTCCATTGAAGAACCTTGGACCGTGAGTCATAACCAATATAAGGCAGAACCAGAAGGTAACCCCGTGGATGTGGCAAAAGAAGTGATGGAATATCTAAAACCCTGATTATGGCAAACAAACAACGATTGATTTCCCTTGATGTGCTCCGTGGTATTACCGTGGCTGGGATGATTTTAGTGAACGATGGTTATGGTGATACCTATGCTCCGTTGCAACATGCCAAGTGGAACGGGATGACGCCCTGCGACCTTGTCTTTCCCTTCTTCCTCTTCATTATGGGTATCAGTACCTATCTGTCGTTGCGGAAGTTCAATTTCAAATGGTCTCCGCAAGTGGGAAGGAAAATCCTGAAACGCACGCTGATCATCTTTTTCATTGGTCTCTTTATCAACTGGTTTGATTTGGCTTGCGATGGTCGTCCTTTGGATTTTGCCCATCTGCGCATCTGGGCTGTGATGCAACGCATAGCACTCTGTTATTGTGCTGCTTCATTGTTTGCCCTCTTTGTGAATCATCGCTATACATTGCACACGGTGGGCATATTGTTGGTAGGTTATGCTATCATTCTACTATTTGGAAATGGTTATGCTTACGACCAAACGAACATTCTGGCACAGGTAGACCTCAATCTCTTCGGTTATGACCATCTTTACCATAAGAGTCCCGTAGACCCAGAAGGATTGCTTGGAACGATTCCAGCCATTGCGCATACGTTGTTAGGTTTCTATGCCTGCAAACTGATGATGGAATCCAAGGATACCGTTGAGAAAGTGTTACGCTTCTTGCTCTTCGGAGCCGTGATGGTGTTCATTGCTTATCTCTTCACCTATCTATTGCCATTGAACAAGCGTATCTGGTCACCTACCTACGTGTTGATGACTTGTGGACTTTGTTCGATGCTGCAAGGTATTCTGATGTATGTTATCGACATCAAGGGAAGCAAGGGGTGGATTACGCCCTTTCTTGTCTTTGGTGTAAATCCGTTGTTCCTCTATGTGTTTAGTGAACTATTGGCTATTATCTTTGGCTATACAGGTATCAGTACTCTTATTTATGATGGAATCCATGCTATCATTGCCAATACCTATAATGCTTCCTTGGCCTATGCTATTACCTTCACGCTGATTTGTTTATTCGTGGGCTATCTTTTATACAAACGTAACATATATATCAAGATATGAAAAACAAATTGTTTTTGTCAGTCGTTATGCTACTGACCTCTCTCGGCCTTTTCGCACAAACTCCCGTATATAATGTAATGGAGTATGGTGCTAAAGGTGATGGTATTACTGATGATGCCTTAGCCATTCAACGCGCCATAGATGCCTGTTCGGCAAAAGGAGGCGGACAAGTGTATCTGCCTTGTGGAAAGACATTCCTTGCTGGTCCTATAGAATTGAAATCGAATATAAACCTGTATCTTGATGCAGGGTGTGTATTGAAAGCCCATCCCGATGAAAGTATTTACAACATGAGTGCTTTCAAGGATAATCGTGGTGAAGGTATGATGTGGTTGCATTGCAAGGATATTGAGAACCTGAGTATCACCGGCACGGGGACTATCCATGGAAATGGTATTGCCTTTATGGGAAAGGAACTTTCTGATAGTTATGAACTGAAACCCCTGAAAGACCCAACCTTTGATCCTCGTCCTCATGTGCTCACGCTGATAGGTGTAAAACGATTGGTCATCCGAGATGTGACTATCCGTGAAGGTGCTTATTGGACGATTCATCTCATTGGTTGTCAAGATGCCGTGATTGATGGAATTTCACTTCTGAACAATGTGAAGATTCGCAATGGTGATGGTATTGATGTAGACCATTCTCGTAATGTACGTATCAACAATTGCCATATTACTTCGGGAGATGATTGCATTTGTTTGAAAAATCGTCGTGAGTGGGAGGAATATGGTGCTTGTACGGATATTGTGGTGACCAATTGTGTAATGACTTCCCGTTCGTGTGCCATCAAGATTGGTTCTGAAAATATGGACTCCATTGCCCGAGTGATGATAGACAATTGTGTGATTACGGCAAGCAACCGAGGCATTGGCATTCAGAATCGCGATGAAGGAACGGTAACGGATGTGGTGTTCTCGAATATCACGCTTGATAGTCACCTGTTCTCTGATGTATGGTGGGGAAAGGCAGAACCTATCTATGTAACCAGTTATCCGCGAGCCAACGGCAATCATAAAGATGCTAACTGGCGTTTCCCAAAAGGACAGATTGAAGGTCGTTGCGGAGAGGTGAGTCGTATCACCTTCAATAATATTGTGGCTACCAGTGAGAATGGTTGCTTTGTGGGTGGTGACACCAAGAATAAGGTGAACCATATATATTTCAACAATGTGCGCCTGCATCTGAAGAAATTGACAGACTATCCCAGTGGCATCTATGACAAGCGTCCTTGCAAGGGTGAGGGTTTCGTCAAGAGTAATGTCTATGGTGTCTATGTAGAAGAGGCAAGTGGTGTGCAGATGCACCATTTAGATGTGGTGTGCGATAAGCCGTCTATTCCAAATTTCGGTGGTGATACGAATCTTAAATGAAGAATGAAGAGTGAAGAATGAAGAATAAATATTATCAGCTAATCCTTTTAGTTTTTTGGTTTTTTACTCCTTTTACCGCAACCGCACAATATGAGAAATACGGGGGCGTGTATTATGCTTATCATGCTCCGAAAGTGAAATATACTCCCGTGCCTAAGGGGTATAAGCCTTTTTATATTTCTCATTATGGTCGTCATGGTTCTCGTTGGATTCCGAAAGATAGTCGTTATGAATGGATTGCAGAACAATTTGCTGATGAGAGCAATCTCACCGAGTTCGGATTGGAGGTGAAAAGGTGTTTGCAACCAGCCTTGGAAAATGCCCGTGGGAATGGTGGAAAACTGACGCCATTGGGAGCTGAACAACATAGGCAGATTGCCAATAGGATGTATAAGCGATTGAAGGAAATCTTCAAACAAAAAGACCTCAAGATATCTGCCCGTTCAAGCACGTCACCACGATGTGCCGCCAGTATGAATGCTTTTTGCGAACAGTTGCGAAAACTGAATCCCGCCTTGGACATTACCGAGGAGACGAATCAGAAATACATGTGCTATATTGCTTACACGTCGCCAGAGGAAGAGGAACTGGAGCGAGATACGGTGGTGAAATGCAAAGTGACGGGTGAGCGGTTGGCCAAAACCCTTTATAAAGACCCTACTAAGCAGAAAGAAAAGGATAAGTTGCTTTCCGAACTTCATACCTTGGCTTCTTCCATGCAGGACATCCCGTTGAAAGATTCTTTTTGGGATTTGTTTACTGAAGAGGAAATACGCGCGGTGTATGATATGAACAATACGCGTATGCGATTGATGAACGGCATAGATCCTTTCAATCACAATATTCCCGCCCGTTGTGCGGTTTCTCTTTGGCAGAACATCGTAGAAACAGCCGATAGCGTAATATCAGAAACCCTCCCATCGGGAGGGGTAGGCTGCACTTTACGTTTTGGTCATGATACTAGTCTTTATCGTCTACTCTCACTATTAGGCTTTTACAAAGGTGTTCCCAATCTGATGGACGAGATATTGCCGATGGGAGCCAATTTGCAGATGATTTTCTATCGTAATGCGAAAGGACATGTTATCGTGAAATTCCTACATAACGAAAGGGAAATGAAGTTTAATGAGATTCTCTGCCACGAGAACAAACCAACCTTCGAACCTCCTTATTACGATTGGGAATACATCAAGAATAGGTGTGCACATTGGCTTGAAAAGGAACGGATGAACAGTATCTTACAGAGCATTAATACGTTCACGGGAACCTCTCCGAGCATTACCAAGACCGCAGGACTCTTCGGTAAGAAAACGGAGGAATTCGGACAAACATTACCTGCCGTGTTGGTGCCTAATGGTATGAATTTCTGGACACCTCAAACTCGTTGGACGGAAAAGAAATGTGTTGCACCATATTATTACAAAGACACGGAGTTTCAAGGCTTCCGCAATAGTCATTGGATAGTGGGCGGATGTACGCAAGACTATGGTTCTTTTACATTGGCCGTAGGAGAAAAAGATTGTTCATTGAACCACGAACAAGAGTATTCGCGTCCCGACTATTATGCAATCGTATTGCCAGATGTAGGTGTTGGTGCGGAGATGACGGCAACCAGTCGTGCTGCAATTTTCCGTTTTACACCTCTTGGAAATAGGGAAGCCATAGACCCGTTGTTGGCTGACCGTGTGCAGAGTGCTCAAAATGGTTTCCGAAGAATAACGCTTAGACTGGTGCCTAATAGCGATGAGAAGGAATCTACCATCACGTTAGATGCAGCCCATAACCGCCTTTTTGCTACGAATCCTATTCATCGCATTTATCAGGGGTGGGGTGAGAGTGCTGGTTTCACGGGTCATTATGTGCTGACATGGAAAGACCGTTTGGTGGATAGTCAGATTACAGATAGTATTGCCTATCTTACCTTTGAAATTCCTGAAGGTCGTTCGTTGATAGTGAAAGCAGCATCGTCATTTACTGATAAGGAAGGAGCTTGGAAAAACTTGCAAGCAGAGATTCCTCATTGGGATTTCTTGAAAGTTCGTATGCAACTGAATGAGACGTGGCTCCAGCATCTTTCTAAGTTGCAAGCGGAGTCTTCAGATATATCTTCACTTCATCAATTCTACGGTAGTTTCTATCGTGCTTCTTTCTTGCCTCACGAAATCAACGACGTGGATGGACGTTATCCTAAATTTGCAGGAAATGGAGAAATCTATTCTCTCTCCTCTCATAAACAATATATGGACTTCTCCATGTGGGACACCTACCGAGCCGTTCATCCGTTGTTGAATATCATTTCTCCAACAAAGTCGGGCGAAATGATGCAGTCGTTAGTTCGTATGTATGAACAAGGCGGTTGGTTGCCTATCTTCCCGTGTTGGAACAATTATACAGCTGCGATGATTGGTGACCATTGTGTTTCTGTACTCGCAGATGCTTATGTAAAAGGTATCCGTAATTTTGATTTTGTGAAGGCTTATGAGGCCATGCGCAAGAACGCTTTTGAAACACCGTCTTCTGAGATAGAATACAAGAACGGTATGGGGCGTCGAGCCTTGCAGAGTTATCTGAAATACGGTTATATTCCCTTAGAGGACGAAGTAAAAGATGCTTTCCATACCAACGAACAAGTGAGTCGTACTTTGGAATATGCATACGATGATTTCTGTGTGGCTCAGATGGCGAAGGCTTTGGGAAAGACAGATGATTATCAAACGTTGATGAAACGTTCTGAGAATTGGCGGAATGTACTGAATCCCCAAACGGGATATGTGGATGGTCGCTATGCTGATGGTCGTTTCCAAAATGAGACCAGTCCGTTTGAAAAGCAGAAGTTCATTACGGAGGGTGCTCCTTGCCATTATACGTGGTATGTGCCGCAAAATCCCCAAGGTTTGATAGAGGCGATGGGTGGTAAGACTTCATTCGTTTCCAAATTAGATTCCATGTTCACCGAAGGTCGCTATTGGCATGGAAACGAACCTTGTCATCAGGTGGCTTATATGTTCAATTATGCAGGAGAACCTTGGCGTACTCAGAAATACGTGCGTCAGATTTTAGATACGGAATATTTAGATGCTACTGGTGGACTATCGGGTAATGATGATGCCGGACAGATGTCGGCCTGGCTGTTGTTCTCCTATATGGGTTTCTATCCCGTTTGTCCCGCCACGCCCTATTACATGATAGGCTCGCCAGTATTCCCAAGACTGACCCTCAATCTGGAGAATGGCAAGTCCTTTACGATTATCGCCGATAATGCATCTTCGGAAAATATCTATATCCAAAGTGCCACCCTCAATGGTCAGCCTTATACGCACAACTATTTGCTTCATGAGGATATCATGAATGGAGGTGAGTTGCATTTTGTAATGGGAAATAAGCCTAATCCTGCTTGGGGACGGGAGTAAGCGTCCAGTCAATACCCAAGGGATTTCCTTTCATCCTAACCACGAAGGGTAGGGGATATTCGGTAGAAATCCACATTTCGGTGCGGTCTATATCTGCCCTCACGTGAATGGTTTTGTCGTCAGAATCTATCTTTCGCCAAGTGATTCCGTCATAGATAAATCTATCTGTCTGCATTAATTCCTTGTAGGCATCTTTTGAGATAAAAGCAAAAGTACCTACTGGCTGATAGAGGGCTCCATCGGCAGGAATGTCCCAACAGAATCCAGTTGCATGTTCCACGGTCTCACGTGTCATCTTGTACGTGGCTTCCTTGCATGTAAGTGTCAACGAGTCATCTTGCCATTTGTAGGAGATAGGCCATGTGCGGAACTGACGATTCAACGTATAGGAAATATTAAATGAAGGTTGAAGGGTAGAGAATGAAGAATTTTTCATCTTTGCCTCCTCATCCTTCATCTCCCCTCCCTTACAGGGAGGGGCTGGGGGAGAGGCTTTTCTATAGAATACCAATTCGCCACCAGTCATCAATTGCTGATGGGAGATACGGGCATCTTTCAACTCCTTCCCGTTGAAAGTCACTTTCTCAAAATGGGTTCCTTTTCCTTTTACCGTAGCGTGGATAATGTTGCCATTGCAAAGTTGCATGGTATATGCTTTCAGCAAGGGAGTGTGTAATAGATAGTAATCTTGTCCAGCATTGGGATAAAGTCCCATCATGTGAAACACCAACCAAGATGACATCGCTCCACTATCGTCATTGCCGGGAAGTCCTGTTGGCGAGTCGTTATAATTATCTGTAATGATTTGACGCACACGGTCACTTGTAAGATCAGGACGTCCCAACCAATGATAGAGACAAGGTGTCAAGAACGAAGGTTCGTTGGCCACATTGTAACGCTTGCGCTCAAAGAAAAGATTCAGTCTCCGCATAAATGCTTCCTCTCCTCCACAAGCCTCGATGAGTCCTGGTACATCGTGGGGAATACTCAACGAATATTCTGCTGAAAGTGCTTCATAGAAGAAAGTGCTCCACCAAGGCAAATACCAAGGTGCCACCTTCGTAATAGGTGTATAGGGTATGCGTGGGTGGTAAACCTTTGAATGGCCCCAGGGCACGCTGTCAAGCCAAACACCATTCTTGTCTTTCGGCATGATGTACCCTTTCACTCCATCCCATTCATAGTCCGAGCGCCAGAGATTTCTCCAATTATCGGATTGTTTCATAAACCGCTCATAAAGGTCTTCGCGTCCCAATCCTTTTGCTACCAGCGCGATGCAATAATCATCGTAAGCATATTCCACGGTTCTGTTTCCCGCACGGTCGATTCCATAGGGAATATAACCGAGTGTGTTGTATTCCGTAAGACCACCACGCCCATGTTTCTCATGGTCAGCCCCAGGGTCAACATCCGCATCTTTGAGCATAGCCTCTAAAGCCAGTTCGTAGTCGATACCTTGCAAACCCTTGACAAACGCATCAGCTATTACTACTTCCGCATTAGAACCTCCTTGTGTTCGTCCATTGCAGTTGCCGCTACGGGCATCGGGCATATATCCTTCTCGCTTGTAGATGTTCAACAATGAGTTCACGATGTCCACTTCACGCTGCTCGTCAAGCAAGGTGATAAGTGGGGTAGAGGTGCGATAGGTGTCCCAAATGGCGTAGTAATCATCATAATAGGGTGTCTCCGTCCATGATGGATTTTCCCCTGTGCGATTTACGGGCATCAGACAAGTATGATAGATACCCGTATAGAACATCCGTTTTTGTTCCTCCGTTCCCTCAATATCGATACGTGAAAGAATCTTCTCCCACGATTGTCGGAGCAAAGATAATTGTGTGTCAAAAGTGGTCTCGGGAATGTTCCGTTTAGCCTGTAAGCTACTGATGAACGAAATGCCAATCTTGACATTCACCAACGTATCACCAAAATGCAGCACCGCTTTCTGGTTGTCTTCCTTGACGATACTTTGGAAAGGCTTGTCTGTTTGCAGACAAAAATAAACGGTATAGGCGCTGCCATTGTTCCATCCTCCACGAATGCGAGTGAATCCTCTTACTTCATGGTCGTTGATTACTTCCACCTCAGCACCTACAAACTGCTGGGCTTCGCGCAAATCGGGAATGTTGCTCTTACCAAGGTAATGCGAAGCATCGATAAAGAGTGAAGGCTTCTTATTGGAGAGAGGATAGCGAATACGATAGAATGCACAACGTTCAGCAGTGGTGATTTCGGTTTTAATGCCATTCTCAAAAGTGGTAGTGTAATAACCCAAGGAAATGTCTTCCGACAAACGCTTTTGCTCAAAGTTAGAAACTTTGTCGTTTCCTATAAACGGCTGCACAAGTACATTCCCGTATTTCTGTCCACCACCTGTTCCGCTGACGTGTGTTTGTGAGAATCCTGTTACAATCTCAGGCATCGGAGCCCATCCTGCATTGGGTTTTACCGTACAGTCTGGTCCTGGCTTCACCATCCCGAAAGGCATGGAAGGTCCTGGGAATACTCGCCCCAGTCCTTCACTACCTATTCGAGGGTCTACGTATTGAAAGTTTTGCGCATGCACCAACGTGCACACGCAAAACATATAGATGTATGATAGGATTCTCTTCATTGACATTCTTAATAACCAGGATTCTGTGTCCAACCAGGATTCAAGTCAAGCATCTCCTGTTCAACGGGGAAGATACGATGACGCTTGTCGAAGTTGGCATCGGGGAAGGTCTTGTAGTGTGGGAAGAACTCATCCTCGAAGTGACCGAAGCGAATCATGTCGTTACGACGCCAGTTCTCGTCGAAGAACTCACGACCACGCTCATCATAGATTTCCTGTAGGGTAGGCTCTGCGGCAATCTCTGGAGCACCAGCATACTTGCGAATTTGGTTGAAAAGGTCTTTCGCACCACTCTGTCCAAGACGAGTAAGGGCCTCTGCTTTCATGAGAAGAATATCGGCAAAGCGGAAGAGTGGAAGGTCATTCGACTGGTTACGTCCGTTGTTGTAATCACCAGGTGTGATGAACCACTTGATAGAGTGGCAACCTTGTTGGATAGACTCGTCGGTGTTACCCACGTCAATGGTGTTGTCTTGCTTGGCAAGAGTGATATTCTCCGTGAAATGTACTTGCTTGTCTTTATACATGAACGGTTCCGTAGTTGGGCGAAGTGTTTTCGAATCACGAATGAAGATATCGCCACGCAAGATGCTGAGATTACGGATGTCACCTTTCAGACTGAAGAGCTTGGCAAACTCAGGTGTTACCACCATGTTTCCACCAAACGACTGCGTGAAGCTTTCGCTTGAACCATATACATTTGGCATTAGACCCTTCAGTTGTTTGAATGAACGAGGACGTGCATACTGGAAGCCCTGACGGTTGATGGCGTCGTAAGGCATCACATAGATGAAGTCTTCCACCTTCCAGTCGTTGTCATAAGAGAACTTATGCAGATAGTCAACAGAACCGAGGTTGAACTTACCGCTCCTGATAATATCGTCACAAACAGACACGCAATCATCCAGTTTCGGATTGGCAGCAGTAGTGGCATCATAGAGGTCTACCGACTCAGCCGTATAGACAGGCCAGTTGATGTAGAGTTTCGCAAGCAGAGCCTCTGCCATCCATTTCGTTGGTTTGCCATAAGTATTCTGTGATACTTCCTCTGTGAGTGAAGGGATAATCTCCTTGAGTTCCTTCTCTATCCATTCAGCCACTTGCTTACGTGGAGAACGTGGAATCACTTCACCTTCGGCGGGCACTTTTTCAAGGATTGGCGTATCGCCAAAACTATCCATCAGAATCCATGTGAAATAAGCACGCATGGCACGAGCGGGAGCGGTCATCTGTGTAGAAGCCCCACTACCCAGTTCATCAAGAATGATATTTGCCTTCGTGATACCCGAAGTAAGGTCTGAATACCAGTCGAGCGAAGCATCGGTAGCATCGCTGTTATGAAGAGCCTGATGAGCGTAGGTACCGCTATCGTAGTAGCCACCGTCGAAAGCAAGACAAGTGAACTCATCGGAAGCAAGACATTGAGCCTCCATATAGCGGCGGCCAAAGGTTCCTGAGAGGTGGAAATAGATATCAGCCATCTTCGCCTCTACAATAATCATGGGATCAACGCCTGAGCCCTCGTCTGGTTTCTCTGTATATATAGAACTCGGTTTGATGTCCAAATCTGTACAACTGGTAAGCGCTACGGCAAACAAACCAACTGCAAGTAATAATTTATTTATTTTCATAATCTTGAAATCTGATTAAATGATATTTACTTAACGGTTACGATAGCAATACGGTTAGCATGATTGGTGTCGGCACCCTTAGCCGTAATGCGGGTTACATTCACGCCCTTGTCTTTGAGATACTTGGCAACGGCATCGGCACGCTCCTGTGAAAGTTTCTGATTGGCATCAGAGGCACCTTCTGGTGAAGCGTAAGCCACAATCTCTACGTTAGCACCCTTCTGAATGCCGCTCAGTTCAGCGGCGTTCATAATCTCGGATGAGTTCACTGGGAATGTTACGACGTAAGTGCTCTGAACGAAATTATCCTTATCCTTGCCAGGAACTTCCTTGACAACCTCCTTGATGACTTCCTTCACAACGGGAACTTCCTTGATGACTTCTCTGTCAACGTATACTGGCGTTGCCTTTTTCTTCTTGCCGCCACCGAAGTTGATTTTCACGCCAACCATGAAAGAACGAGTGTGAGGATAACGGCTCCAGCGATAGTCTACGCCTGGGTCAAGTCCACCCATATTAACCTCTGGGTCAAGACCTTTGTAGTTCGTGATGGTAATCAAGTTGTTAGCTGTACCATAGAGCGTCAAATCCTGAATCCAGTCGTTGAAACAGTTGCGGAATGTGTAGCTCAAAGAGAGTGATTGCAGACGGATGTATGTACCCTTCTCTATCCAACGGTCAGAGGGGAGTACGCCTGTAGCGTCGCCAACGGGGAATCCGAGGAACTCCTTCAGCACGTTCTTTCCGTCAGAGAACATCTGTGCACTATTGTAGTGAGCGCGTGGGCCATTGTAAACATCATTTCCGAATACACCCGTGATGAATGCGTTCAAGTTCCAATTCTTGTAAGTAAGGGTGTTGTTCCATCCTGCGTTGAGTTTAGGTTGGGCGCAACCAGTAATCGAACGGTCTTTCAAACTTGGATTATTGGTGGTCTCACCCGTGCGGTTGCCTTTCTCGTCAAGCACATAATATTCAGAGCGTCCGTTCACCGTACCTGCATACTGATAGGTATAGAATGTACCGATAGACTCACCTTCCATGATGCGCTGGGTCCATCCGTTGGCAGAAACGCCTGCTACCATGGGGTCACCCTGTGTGAGAAGAGTTGTCTGGTACTGCTCATTCTGCATCTTGTCTACGACATTCTTGTTGTGCGAGAGGTTGATGGTGGTGTTCCAAGTGAAAGTTCTGGTCTTCACGGGAACCATGTTCAAGGTGAATTCGATACCCTTATTGGTCATCTCGCCAATGTTTACGTCCAACCAACCATAGATATACTTTGTTGTAGGAACAGGATAGCTCCAAATCAAGTCCTTTGTCTTCTTATGGTAAACTTCAATGGTACCATTGATGCGTCCTCTCAGGAATGCAAAGTCAAGTCCGATGTTCAACATACCAGTTGACTCCCATTTCAAGTCAAGGTTAGGATTCTTTGTTGCACCATATATACGATACCACTTATTGTCGTATTCGAACAAGCCAACGGCACCGTAGGCAGGATATGAAGAATACGGGTCAAATCCCATGGCGTTACCAGAGATACCATAACCAGCACGGAGTTTCAAGTTGTCGAAGACATTCTGGTTCTTCATGAAACCCTCTTCGGTGATGTTCCAAGCAACAGAAACTGATGGGAACGTACCCCAACGTTTGTTCTTGCCGAATACGGAAGAACCGTCGCGACGTACGGTAGCCTGCAACATATAGCGGCTGTCGAACGAATAGTTGGCACGACCATAGAATGAGATGTTGCGAATGCGATCTACGTTACCACTCTGCACGGAGTTGATATTTAGGATGTTATTTGCACCCGCCATATAGAACCACGACAGGTTGTCGTTGAAGTATCCTTCTACTGTTGCACCGAAACCATCGTTGTTCTTCTTCTCTTCCCAAGAGTAACCAGCCATCAAGTCCCACTTGCTCTTTCCAACCTTGAAGCCATAGTTCAGATAAGTCTCGAACGTCTGCTCACGACCGAAATAGGTGTTACGAGAAGTCTGTCCGTTCTTGTTGCCAATACCCTCGAATTGCGACTTGCGGGTATTGTATCCGCTATAAGTGCTCTGGTAATTGCTCCAAGAGTAGTTTACATTCCAGAAGAATCCCTTCCAAAGCTCAAGAGCAGTCTTGGCGATGAACTGGTTGCGCTTCCAGATGGTCTCAGACCTGTTCTCCTCCATCATGGCAAGAGGGTTGTAGTTTTTCGAACCACTACCCACTGTCCACGAACCATCCGCATTTCTGATGGCGTTGGTGGGAGAATAGTAGTTCATGGCATCAAGCACGGAAGCACCCTCATTGCCTGTGGGAACACCATAATGCTTGCCATACATGGAGTTGAAGCCCATCGACAAAGTGAGGTGGTCTTTCAATACCTTGGTAGAAACGAGAGAACGAACATTGAAGCGATCCATACCCGTCATCTTAATCACACCCTCGCGCTTAATCAAGTTACCGCTAATCATGTAGTTGGTTGTGGAATTACCGCCGCTGATGTTCACGTTATGGCTGTGGCTGATTCCAGTACGGAGCACTTGATCCTGCCAGTCAACATCGGCACCACCATCTTTCAGCGTAATGCCAGGATTGCTCTTTGCGTAATTGCGCAAATCGCTGGCAGAAGCCATGTCGTAAGTCTTCAGGATATGGTCGAAAGCAACATAACCGTTGTACATCACGTTCGTCTTTTCCTCGGTTCCCTTCTTGGTGGTGACCATAATCACGCCATTGGCAGCCTTCGAACCATAGATGGCCGTGGCGGTAGCATCACGGAGCACGTCAATGCTCTCGATGTCGTCTGGTGAAACGATAGAGATGTCTACGCCAGGGATTCCGTCTACCACATAGTAAGGAGACATAGCTCCCGTACGGAGTGTGGAAGCACCACGCAACGTGATGGTAGGAGAACCGTTGGGGTCGGCCGTAGAAGATACTATCAGTCCAGGCACCTTTCCTTGGAGCATCTGACCAGGGTCAGTGAAGACACCCTTGTTCAGGTCGTCAGCCTTCACGGTGGTGATGGAAGATGTCACGTCCTTGCGGCGCATGGTACCATAACCAACGACAACCACCTCATTGAGGTTCGTGTTTTCCTCTTCGAGTACCACATTCAGAGTACTGCCGCTGACTCTCACGGCTTGCGTCTTGTAACCAATGTAACTGATGTTCAGCATCTTTCCTTGCGCCACGTTCAAGCGGAAATTACCGTCAATGTCAGTCACCGTACCATTACTTGTACCTTGCTCCAGAATGCTCACACCGATAAGCGGTTCGCCCGTCATGTCCTTTACCTGACCCGTTACTGCGCTTTGTGCAAACATCATGGTGCTGTTCATGAGGAGAAGAGCGAAAACCAATGCTCGCATCAGCCCCTTGCATCTAATTTGTTTGTCTTGCATAGTTAATAATTTGATAATTATAGTTATTAATTGGTAGATATATGTCAGTTATTCTTCCGATTAGAAATTAGTTGCAACTCCTATGTTGTATATCGTAACTTGTTGAGGTTAGCAGATAGGATGATTGTCAATGTTTCATTTGCAAATATACATAATTTATACAAAATTACAAAACTTTATCCCATTTTTTTTCATCTACATTCTGTCTATCATCGATTTGGGGTGATAGTAGGAAAGACACTACACCACCTATTATATATAAAAAAGAACCCAAAAACGAGCGATTTTTTGGGTTCTTGCAATGTCGTGTTGAGTGTTGAATGTTGAATGTTGAGTGTTGAATGTTGAATGTTGAGTGTTGAGCGAATTGTGAATAGTCGATTCTTCATTCTTCATTTTTCATTCTTCAATATTATCAAAGTCTCATGCCCTACAGTTGACTAATTGTTCAATTCAAGCGACACGCCTCTTTCGGGGAAGTAAAATTTTATAAGATTACCTTCATTATCAAAATGGTTCTCATATATATATGTATCATCCTTCCCTGAACGAAAACTTTCATTTTTTACTTTCTTTAAATCATCTTGTGGAATATCACCATAATATCCAAGTAATATAAAAGGGATTCTCTCCCAACCGAGGTGGTCTATATAGTAGCATAATCCTCCATTCTTAGTTTCATGTTGACTCGTAGAAGGATTGT
>JAEEGL013012527.1_pt1 | contig 18444 bp, 18 predicted proteins | sample 9134231 | NCBI WGS metagenome assembly JAEEGL01 (sample SAMN16246548, study PRJNA631951) | gut metagenome | biome: gut microbiome; feature: rumen; material: fiber-attached | host: Bos | place: Iran: Karaj | collected 2018-10 | reverse complement strand
CAAAGAATAAGGAGATAATGGCTCATTATTTATATGACTGTTCAGCTATGAACTAGCATCTAACAATCCTAGAAAAGAGCGCACTATCCCCATAAACAGCTAAAATCGAACCTTTCATAAGATGTAAATTCACTGTTTTCCAGGTCATATTACTACTCCTTTCTACGTATTTACGAATCAGTTTATCATTACAAAGAATATGTGTCAATGTAAGAAATTAGCCTAGTAGCTTATCCACCACTCCCATCACTAAGCCTAAGTTTTCTATATCAACTGCTACATTTTCTGACTCTAAAGAATGGTTTGCGTCAGGAATCACCACATAGGTAAGTGACAGTTCGTCACAAAGCTGTGTACACATATCTGTATCACAAAGTGGATCTGCATCACCATGGAAAACAAAGCCCTCACAAGGATCGATAAATGCAAATGTTTCCTGAATCGGTGTAAAGATTATCTGATCTGCTTCCAACTCACAGGTCATATTATATCTGGCAGCCAAAGCAGTACCGATACTTTTTCCTATAAAAACAACTTTTTCATAATCCGTAAATACGATATCTTTCAGTTGCTCCGTCACCTGTTCGAAAGCATCATCAAAAGCCTGTGCTCTTTTTTCAGCATCAGCCTTTATCACTGCTCCAGCCTCTGGTAAGTCATACTTTATTTCAACAATCTCATAGTCCTTATTCTTAGCAAGCTTTTTTGAATAGTAGAGAAGTGGTTTATCTGTATGGTAACCTACTCCTGGAAATAACACTGCAAGTTTCTTACTCATATATTCCTCCAAAATTACTCTACTTCAAAATCGAGACAGCTTCTTATTTTGGTATAAGGTCTAACCTTTCCATCGGCAACTGCCACGTGTTCTGGGTGAACTGCATAGCCCTTCAAGGCATCTTCGCTCTCAAAAGTAGAATCTAGCATCAAATCTGCATTTGAACTTGCCAGACCCTTAATATTAACCTTGATATCAATTAATCCTGGAATTTTTCCTGCCAGGCATTCCAATCCCTCTTTAATCCCAAGCTTTACCTGCTCTTTTTCCTCTGCTGAAAGTTCATCCTTAAGTGTCCACAAAATAATGTGTTTTACCATGTCTCTATCTCCTATCTTTTGAATATTAGTTACTATTTAAAAAGTAAATATCAGTTTTTCTAGTATATAAAAGGAATTATTCTATAACGGACCTTGCTACAATATTCATTATATCCATCAAGCCCATTCTTTAAGACCTCTTCCTCATTTTTGATACGTTTGATAATAATTGGAATGTAAACAAGCATTATCAAAAAAGAAATCGGCGAACCGAGAATCCAAGGCATCGCTCCAAACAGTAGAACTGTCGCCGAATACATTGGGTGTCTCACAATTCCATACAGCCCTGTATCCACAACCTTTTGATTTTCCTGAACTTCTATAGTTCTTGATAAGAACTCATTCTCCCCTATTACCTCCGCATACAAAAGATATGCTAGTAAAAAAATGATTGTCGCTATTCCAATTGACCATCTCGGCAACACAAGCCATTTCCATCGAAAATTTAGTCCAGCAATTATGAACGATGCAATAAACATTATTCCACTAAAGAGCACCACCTGCTTCTGCTCAGATTGTTCCTCCTTTGCGTTAAGTCGCTTTTTAAGAAGCTCCGGATTTTTAAACATCATAATGATGCCCGCCACAAACATTGGAATAAATAGTACAGCCAGAAACAACCATCCGTTCCAATAACTAAACGTACCAGCTGGAATAAATAACAGTGCCGCTAATATCACGATTCCTGCAATAAGTTTTATTATTGCAGGAATGAATAATTCCTTTGTCATAACTCATCCTTTTAACTTTTGCCAAACATGCCATTTTGCTTGAAAAATCTGACACCCCCGTTTTCCCCTCTAATTTTCTCTATTTAAGGGTCTGTGTCCACTCAGCCTCTTTGAATCCAAGAAGCACTGTGTCATCGGTAATAACGAGTGGTCTCTTTACAAGCATCCCATCTGATGCCAAAAGCTTAAATTTTTCATCATCAGACATTTCCGGCAACTTTTTTGTGAGTTCCATCTGTCTATAAAGCTGTCCGCTTGTATTAAAAAACTTCTTCAGCTCTACACCGCTTTTCTTGTGGGCATCCCTCAGAGTATTTTCATCTGGGTGTTCCCCCTTAATATCTATTAGCTGATACTTAATTCCGTTATCGTCTAACCACTTTAATGCCTTCTTGCATGTTGTACATCTTTCATAGCAGTATACTTTCATAATAGTCTCCTCCTATAAATCAAATTTTATTCTTCAACTGTTTTAAAGTGTTCCTTTTCAACTAAGCAAACTGGGCATACAAAATCCTCTGGCAAATCCTCGAATTTTGTACCTGGTTCAATATCCCAATCAGGCTCCCCTACTTCTTCATCATAGACATACCCACATACATCACAAACATACTTCATAGCTCACCCCTCCATTTTAGGCATCTTTTTCTATTTAGTATACTAAATCCAAAGTTTGATGCATAGCCGATTATAAAAATAACCCGCGAATACTCACGGGTTATAAATCAAATAAACTCATCTGCTTATATCTATCTGGCAGTTCCTGCATATATTCAAAGCATTCCTTAGGTGTTGACAAAATTCCATTACTTTTGCAAATACTTTTAAAAATCTTGGTAAGCTTTTGTCCGTTAGGACTTGGTAGCTCGTAAGCATTCGCATATTCCTTTATGTAACGCTCTTTCATTCCAGGAAAATGCTTATCAAGTGCAGCATAATAATACTCCCTGTCACCTTCGCGAAGGGTGAGTCCCATACCAAAATCTATAACTCCTTTTACCCCTACCCTGACACACTCATTCAGGATAGCTGTGATATTTTCCTCTGTATCATTTATAAAAGGAAGTATCGGTGTGAGCCAGACAATCGTAGGAATTCCTCGTTTCTGCATCTTCTCAAGCACCTCTATACGACGCTTGGTATTGCAGACATTGGGTTCCAGCATCTTACACAACTCATCGTCATAAGTTGTAAGAGTTATCTGAACTACGCATTTTGCGTTTCTATTGATTTCATCCAGCAAATCAATATCTCTTAAAATCCTGTCTGATTTTGTTTGAATCGCAAGCCCAAATCCATTCTCTAAAATGATTTCAAGACATTTTCTGGTCAACTGCAACTCTTCTTCGCAGTGCATATAAGGATCTGACATGGCGCCTGTACCAATCATGCACTTTTTTCTCTTGGTTCTCAGCGCTTGCTCCAACAGTTGTGGTGCATTCTGCTTCACCTCAATATCCTCAAAGGCATGGGTAAACTGATAGCATTTACTTCTGCTATCACAATAGATGCAACCATGTGTGCATCCTCGATATATATTCATTCCACAGTGTCCACCACTGGTGGTTAGAATCCCTTTGGCGTCTACAAAATGCATCATCAGCCCCCAATTATTCAATCGTTTTTACGAAACAACCTTGTATCTAAGTCTTATATAGGATTTTTCAAGTACTTCACAGCTTTCCAGCATTAATACTCCAAGCTGAGATAATTCATTCTCATTTGTTAAGGACTTTCCATCAATTAAAGTAGAAGTATCTTTCCCACCTATCAACACTGGTGCCACAACAATATCCACATAATCAAACAGCTTCTCCCTGAGGAACAAGCCATTGATTGTTCCACCACTCTGAATAGTTATCCTCTCGCAGCCATACTTTTCTTTTAACTCCACAAGGGCATTTTGCAGTGATAACTTGCTCTGAAATATTATATGTAGATTTTCTTCTTTAACCTTGTAGGCAGGATGATTTTTATTCGAAGTTATCAAAACAATTTCTTTAGATCTTGCACAGAAATATCTTATGCCCTGCTCAGTCAAATGACTGTTATCAAGAAGGACAAAGGACACCTGTGTCTTATCAGGAAGTGCCTTGTCATTCACCCCCATCTTCGCTTGAACTCTCCCAGTGTTAAAGGACCACAAATCTGTAGTTTGCTCAATCTCGTAGTATTGCGGAAGCCCTTCCTTTAGTCCATCTATATGGGGGAAATCTTTATCAATATCCAGCACATCCGATGCACCTGGACTAATTTTCCCATCCACTGACATAATCATGAAAAGTGTTGTGATGGGTCTACTATTATTATCTTTTTGATTCATCAGAAGTTCCGCCATTATTACTTCTCCCTTTTTTCATATCATTTTGATTTAGTATACTAAATCCTCATTTTATTGCATAGTGAGGTTATAACAAAAACTCTTTTATTTTCTGCTCAACAAGCTTTATGTCAATCGGTAAATCAGCAGATTCCATTGTAGTGATTAAGTCTCTTCCCAAAAGAAACCCATTTCTCTCATAATTCTGTAATTTTTTAAAATTCTTCGTAGCATATTCCATATCTGAAACAATACCTAAATGTTCCCAATAAAGTGTCTTTCTTGTTCTAAGATTTAGGACTACAAAGTCAGGATAAACAGTATTATACCCTAACTCTAGCAGTGGCTCATACTGATAAGGAACACCATACTTTTCCAATGCATCAGCAATAATCTTCTCAGATTTAGAGCGTACCATCTCACCACGGTTAGTCTGGTACAATCCTTCTTCTGGAAATGGGTTACGCTGACCGGGGTATTCTTTTTTCCATGCACCAATAAACTCATAATCAGATGGAACCAAAGGTTTTATTAATGCCCTTTTAGCAGGGGAGTACTTATCATATTCTTTTATTCGCTCGATATCATACCAATTTAAAAACTTACTAAGCTTCTTCTCTAACATAATAAGATGCTTATTCATATCATATTCATAGTCTCGTTGCGCGTACTTAGCAACATTTCTAATATCTTTTTTATGAATATATTTCCTAGGTTTATTTTCAGCCTTCAAATAATATTGCGCACACCCATTACTATTCGAAATATAAACATGCGAGTCTGGCAAATCCTTGTATCTAGCCATATTCCTATTAGATTTCTTAATTAATTCTTGTATCTCTAGTAATTGATTCTCCAGTTCTTTCTTATAGCTTTCTATTGTATATACCTCCATTCATAAGTTTCTATGTGATTTACGGAATAAACTGCATAATAGTATTATACTTCCGTAGCCATTTTTGATAAATCTGGCGACATTACGGAACAAAAGCTAATTTAAATTCAAATTTACGTAGCGATTCTTAGATAATTCTATGAATCAAAGGAATATAGTACATTATCACTACGTAAAAGTACCTTTTATTTGCTTCCAATTCCGTAATCGTAGATAAAATTAACAAAATGCCTACGGAAAAAAACATAAAAAATCTCTCTGTTCCGTAAACATCCTTTTAATTGACCTTGTAAACACACGGCCAACACCTAATTATTGTCCAACTACCATTTATAATTTAAAGAAAAGACGAAAACAGTGGCGAGCCGCCACTAAAGTGATAAAAATAGATGTGTTTTTATGACCCAAGCGTAAATATAACATTCACACATCGATTTGTCAACTTGCTTGTAACAAACCTCCGAGTAAAATGCAGCTAATATTTCACCAAGAAGGTTAAATGGATTTACGCGAACTACAAAATAGTTTATCAATGTAATTCCTATAAAGTAAGAAAGATTTTTGCTTTGCAAAACTCCAGCAGTGCGAGGCGGCAATTGCTGCAAGCAATTAAATTCATCTGCCGCCGAGACACATATTTGCACACAAAGTGTGCTTTTTCATCTCTAGAAAGCCATATTTATGCCATTTCCACACCAGGATTATCCCTCATGACATAATCCTTGTCCTCATCAATCATCTCAAGCATAATATCTGCAAACCTCGGATCAAACTGACTTCCCTTACCCTTTTCTATTTCACTTCTAACAATATTCTGAGGTAACGAGCCTCTATAGCTTCGATTGCTGGTCATGGCATCGTAGGCATCAGCTACTGCAATGATTCTGGCTTCTTCCGGAATATCATCTCCTGAAAGCCCCTGAGGATAACCATTTCCATCATATCTTTCATGGTGCCATTTAGCACCTGCTGCAAGCTCAGGCATTTCCCTGATATTATCAAGAATCTTTGCACCAATTCCGGGGTGCTTTTTTATTTTGGCAAACTCTTCATCTGTAAGCCTGCCTGGCTTATTTATTACTTCATCAGGGACTCCAATCTTTCCAACATCGTGAAGAAGTCCCATCATAAAAATCTTCTCCTGCCTTTTCTCATCGTAACCATATCTTTTAGCAATCTCTTTCGAATAGTCAGCAACCCTTCCTGAGTGACCATTCGTATAATTGTCCTTGGCATCAATAGAATCCGCAAGACTTTCAACCACGTGTATGAAAAGATTTTCATTTTCTCTGGTCTTCTCCTCTACCATGCCCTCAAGATCTTTTTGGAGCCTTACAAGCTCCACAGCGTGCTTAACCCTGAGCACTAAAACACTTGCAACAAATGGCTTTCTGATAAAGTCCATTGCGCCAAGAGAAAGTCCTTTTGTTTCAGCATCCTCATCTTCATTGGCAGTCAAGAATATTACCGGTGTGTCCTTCCAGCCGGTCTCACTTTTTTTAAGTTCCGTAATAACTTCAAAGCCATCCATCTCTGGCATACTTATATCCATCAAAATAAGATCCGGAGCAGGATTCTCCTTCGTGTGTTCTAACAACGCTTTCCCGGATTTAAGTGCAATCACCTTAAACCCAGCACCTGTAAGGGTATTCCAGGCTCCCTTAAGAATTATTGGATCATCGTCAACAACTATAATCTGTGGAATCATATTCACCTCCAGAAGGATAATTCCTTCTATTAATGATAGCTTAACGCCATTTATACATCAACTTTGTAGTGGTATACTCGAAGTAGACAATACATTGAAATAGCTAACGGAGGAACCTTTCAATGAACACTAATATTCCAGGTATCGATATAGAAAAAGCTATTAAAAATTCAGGATCAAAGGAGCTTTTCACAGAGCTTCTTGGTGATGTATACAAACTTATGGATGGAAAGATTAATTCGGTAGAATCTTTTCTTTCACAAAATGACATCCAAAACTACACCATAGAAGTTCACTCACTCAAAACCACCTGCCGCATGATTGGTGCCATGGACCTTGGAGAAGATTTCTTTATACTTGAAAAGCTTGGCAAAGAAAACAATCTTGAGGAAATAAAAAAACTTACTCCAAAAGTTTTAAATTCTTTCAAAGAATTAAAACCTTACCTGGAACCATTCGCTTCAATAGATGCATGCGCAAAGAAAACCTACGACAGGACTGCTATTTCAACCATCTTAAATCAACTAATTACAGCAATCGATGACTTTGACCTCGGTGCTGCCGAATCTGCCGTGAGAGAGCTTTTTTCCTACAACTGCAACCAGGAACTCACCGACAATCTTAATGCTTTGGACAAACTTGTTTCCAATCTTGACTATGACGAAGCAAAGGACCTTGCTAATCAGATAATTGAAAGCCTCTAAGCATTTAGGTCATGCTACATCAGTCTCTAAACAAACCTATTCATCTGAAATGGTTCCATAGGCTGCCACAGCTTCGTCCACAGTCATATCTCCATTTATTACTGCGTAAGCTGCTGCTCTAAACTCTTTTACTGCAGTATCTAATATTTCTATGTCTCTGAAGTTGACAGTCCTATCTTCTGGGAAGCCAGAAAGCGAAGCATATACTTCATCAAGAGAATAGTCCTTTGTTGGTGTTATTAGTCTCTTTTCCTGTGCCATTAAACCAAGTTCCTCTTCATTTGCCAGGAACCTGATGAATTCATTAGTCATATCAATGCTTGTACTATTCTTATTTACACAGAATAGCAAAGACATGGAATCCATATAATATCCGCCCTCATCTCCCGATGGAGCTACATAGAAATCATATTCAAAAGGATTTGCCTCAAATGCTTCCGACTTACTTTCTCTCTTTTTCGTTCCGGAAACAACGTCTCCCGAGCAAAGCATCATAGGGACATCACCTTCAAAAAATCTCATTATTACTGCATTGTAATCGTCTTCTATTTCCGCTTTACATTTATCAATATCAATGCAACCGTAATCCACAAACTCCTTCAACCTAGTTAAAGACTCACGCATGGCTTCCCCTGCCGAAGGTTCAAGATTATTAAGATCACCCTCGATGCTTCTGTCATCTTTTACAGTTTTTGCAAACATTGGGTAGGCAAAGGCATAGCCTATGCCTGGAGTAGTTGAAGTATTGCTGCCCATTACGGGAGATTCATAGCCTGCAGCCTTGAGCTTGTCACAGGTTTCTTTTAGCTCGTCAAAAGTCTTAGGAACATCAAGCCCTTCTTTTTCAAAAATATCCATATTTACAAGCATACCGTAAGAAGTGGCAAACACTGGCAATGTAAGTATATTGCCATCTTCCATCTCCCATCTGAAGCTAGAGCGGATGCAATCAAGATTAATTCCAAGCTCAGGGTCTGAAAGAACCTCTGCCCCCTCAAACAGAGAATCATACCTTTCATCTCCGTACATCCACGGCTGTACCACATAGATATCCGGCGGTTCCTGCCCAGCCAACGCCTGATTTATGGTGTTACTATAATCATCAAGATAGGTGTACACAATCTCACCTTCAGGATAATGAGCATAGAATCTTTCAAACTCACTTTCCAAGGATTCAAAATTAGAGTAGGTACCTACCACCGAAAGTTTATACTCTGTGTCAGATGAATATTTTGGAGAAAACTCCTTGATTGCCTCCTCCTTGGCTTGAGACTGACTCTGCTGTGACTCCTGATTTTGTTCTGAGTTCTGACCTTGATCCTGCTCTTTATCCTGACCGCAACCTGCCATGGTAAATGCCAACACTGTCACAAGGCTTATGGAAACAAATGTCTTGACTGATTTATTCATGGTCTCTCCTTTCTTGCTCATTTGACACGATAGCCTCCTGCTTCTGCAAGTATGTTAACGCCTGTTCTTCTGATTTAACCAATACTACATTGTATCTGCCCGATAACCGATTTCTTATTCGCTTTAAAAATCCCACGTCTTCACTCAATACAAGAATGCTTTGCACAGTAGCCGCGACATTCTCTTCTTTCTCAACGTCTTCCGCATTCATCACTAAATCCGAAGGAAGATATGCAAGTAGCATACTCTCTAGCTTATTCGTATCAATAGGCTTTGTCAGATAGTCGTCAAAGCCAGCGTTTATGTAGGTTTCACGCATACCAGATATCGCATTTGCGGTAAGACAGATTACCGGCGTCTTCTGGTTAGGTGTGTCCTTACATTCTTTCATTTCCTTAATTGTTTCTATTCCATCCTTGTCTGGCATCATGTGATCCAAGAAAATCACATCGTAGAAATTCCGTTTAAATAAAACTATGCTTGCTTCTCCACTGTCTGCAGTATCTATCTGCATCTTTGTTTCATTAAGAAGACTTACAAACACCTTTAAGTTAATCTCATTGTCATCCACCACCAGTATTCTCGCCTTGGGTGCCACAAACTTAACATGGTAGATTTCCCTCTCGCTAAGAAAACGTTGGATAGCTGTATCAAATTCTCCTAAAGGATCCCATTTAACTACTTTTTGCTTTAGTTCAAAGGAAAAAACAGAGCCAACTCCGTATTCACTTTCAACCAGAAGCTTGCTTCCCATCATATTAAGAAAACTCTGGGCTATGGCCATTCCCAAACCTGTTCCTTCTATGTTGCGATTTTTCTTTTCCTCAATTCGCTCAAAGGCTCCAAAAAGCTTATCAAGGTCTTCTTGTTTTATTCCAATCCCAGTATCTTTCACGCTAACATGAAGATTCACAAAGTCCGGTTCATCAAGGTATTTACTGCTAGATATAGAAAAAACAACTACACCTTCCTTAGTATATTTAACGGCGTTTGAAAGGATATTGGTGATAACCTGCTTTATCCTTATCTCGTCACCCTGAAGGAGCATTGGTATATTTCTGTCAACATCCAGCTTGAAGGAAAGTCCCTTTTCATTTGCCTTTCTCTGAACCATATTTACAAGATCATTCAAAAGTGAAGCAAAGTTGTATTCTACATTAATAATTTCCATCTTTCCGGCTTCTATCTTGGAAAAATCGAGAATATCATTGATGATTCCAAGGAGCGTATTGCCCGCCACCCTAATATTCTCAGAATATGTCAGAATCTTCTTATCCTTACTATCCCTTAATATCATTTCGTTCATGCCTAATATGGCGTTCATAGGTGTCCTGATATCATGTGACATTGTTGAGAGGAAGTAGGATTTTGCCTCGTTTGCCTGATTCGCCGCCTCAGCCGCAACTGACAGTTTTCGATTAAATTTTAGAAGAATCGCCAGATTAAAGTGTAGAAGAACAACCAGTCCCAAGGATACAATTCCGAGTAAAATCCAATCAATTGATCTGTTTACCGTCAGTTCTTTGGCTGGTATGTAAGCTACAATAAACCAGTATCCCAAATTACTTAGAGGTGCAAAAGCAATTACGCTATCCTCATCCTTGGAATTGCGAATATGCATAGAACCGATATCAGTACGAATCGTGTCCACAACCTGGTTAAACTCCTGTGTGGTCATAGGGTTGTAGGATTTGAAGTATTCAAAGAAATTGCTATTTTTAAGGGACTTACCATGAATCATATAATCCCCATCCCAATCAATTAGAGATATTTCCACATTTTCATATTCGCCCTTCAAAAAGACGAGCTTCTGCTCTAGACGACTTACAGGCACAACTCGAATCAGCAGTCCATCTCGCATAACGCCCGTTTTATTATCCAAAACTTTGACATTATTCAAAAATCCAATAGACTGCACTCCACTTAATGGATTTGTATAAGCTCTCGTCAGATTTACAACGTCATTAACATTACTAATCTCGAGATTTTCAAAAATATTTATATGGGAATAATTTACAGAGTAATCCGACGAATCTGTAGAACTTGCGGTAGTGGAAACTCCCGCCATAGAGCCATCATCGATAAAAATGAGATGACCTGAGATTTCAGGAGAGATTTTTGCTTTTCTAATATATGAAATGGCCGCCTCATCAGTCATTGGAGTCCCTGCTTCCGCAGACCTATTGATATAATTAGACCAAATGTCACAGAGATGCTGCTCATCCTCCAGATAATTGGCAACAATCTGCTCTGTTGTAGTTGTCATCTTCTCAAAAGACGCAATAGAAGCACGGTTTGATTCTGTCGCCCTGTCATTGGCATACTTCGCCGTAATAGAAAGAATCAAGCCTACTATCAAAATATTAATGATGATAATATATCGTTTCTTCAATCTGCGTCCTCAGCATGAACTAATTAGTTACACAATCTAACACAATATAATATTATCATTTTCTTATTTGGATATTGTTAAAAAAGTATGATGGTATTGTCGCTTTATAGAAAAATGGTATGGAAAAATTGAATTTTCAATGTTTCCATACCATTAAAATCTTACTCTAACTCAACCGTTCCAGGTGGCTTGCTCGTCAAATCGTACATTACGCGGTTAACGCCTTTAACCTCATTGATGATGCGGCTCATAACTCGCTGGAGCACCTCAAAAGGAATCTCTGTAGCTTCAGCTGTCATGAAGTCTATGGTTTCAACTGCACGAAGTACAACTGCGTAATCGTAAGTACGCTCGTCACCCATAACACCAACAGAGCGCATGTTTGAAAGAGCTGCAAAATATTGATCAGGCAACTTTTTCAGCCCTGCCTCAGCAAGCTCTGTCCTATAAATATAGTCAGCATCCTGAACAATGCGAACCTTTTCTGCTGTAACCTCTCCAATAATGCGAATTCCAAGACCTGGACCTGGGAATGGCTGACGGAATACAAGGTATTCTGGGAGGCCAAGCTCTAAACCAACCTTACGAACTTCATCTTTAAACAAGTTGCGAAGTGGTTCAATAATCTCTTTAAAATCAACATAATCAGGAAGACCACCTACATTGTGATGAGACTTGATGACAACTGACTCTCCACCAAGACCTGACTCAACAACATCAGGGTAAATTGTTCCCTGGGCAAGGAAGTCAACAGTGCCAATCTTCTTAGCCTCTTCCTCAAATACACGAATAAATTCTTCGCCGATAATCTTACGCTTCTGCTCTGGCTCTGTAACACCAGCCAGCTTTGCGTAATATCTTTCAGCTGCATTCACACGAACGAAGTTGATATCAAAGGAACCAGCCTCACCAAACACTGACTCAACCTCGTCCCCTTCATTTTTACGAAGAAGACCGTGGTCTACAAATACGCATGTGAGCTGTTTGCCGATAGCCTTAGCCAACAAAGCAGCCAACACAGATGAATCAACACCACCTGAAAGTGCAAGTAAAACCTTGCCACTTCCAACACGCTCACGAATCTCTCCGATAGTGTGCTCAACAAATGAATCCATTCTCCACTCACCTGCTGTACCGCAGATATTGCGAACAAAGTTAAATAAAATGTCCTTGCCCTGAACTGTGTGAAGAACCTCTGGATGGAATTGAATAGCATATAGCTTTTTATCCTCACAAGCAGCTGCTGCAACAGGACAATCAGCAGTGTGAGCAATTATATCAAAACCAGGAGCAGTCTTGCTGATATAGTCGAAATGGCTCATCCAAACAATAGTGGATTTTTCAACACCTGCAAACAGTGTTGAAGTAGCTCCATCTATAAAAGTCTCTGTCTTACCATATTCACGAACAGGCGCCTTTTCAACCTTGCCTCCAAGTACATACATCATAAGCTGTGCACCGTAGCAAAGTCCCAGTACCGGGATACCAAGTTCAAATAATTCCTTTGTGTAGGTAGGTGCCCCTTCCTCATAGCAAGAATTGGGTCCACCAGTCAAAATAATTCCGGCTGGATTCATTTCTTTAATCTGCTCAAGAGGGGTACGATAAGAATAGATTTCACAATAGACATTACATTCTCTGACACGGCGTGCAACCAACTGATTGTATTGACCGCCAAAGTCGATGACGATGACTTTTTCCTGATTCATTAGACACTCCTTCCGATGTTGGAATCAAATTTTCTATAGTATAGGTGGTTTTTCGTTTTTCTTCAACAGTAAATGTTAATTATTAAATAATTCTTTCCGATAAAATACATAGGAAAGTGTTTAGAGGGACTACTATGAGTATAAGCATTACCAATTCATTAAGCTTAAGAATATATTATGGAAGGTACTCTACACTTGCAAAAGGTACTGAAAGAAACACTGCCACTATTGGAAAGCTCTCCTTCGCCGATGCAGGTGCTATTCGTAATGCAGTTCGTAAACTACAGGATTATAATTTTGAAGAAGCATCAGCGGCTCAGGTTCAGGAGAAATTAAAGGCGTTCGCTGATTCAATAAACAATACTCTTTCCTCAGCAACCAAATATACAAGTAACACCGCTGTAAAAAATGCTGTTAAACAAATTAAGAAGCTTAGCCAGGAAAATGCTTCTCAGTTAAAGCAGATTGGTATAACTGTAAACAAAGACGGAACCATGTCTGTCTATGAATCTGCCGCAACAAACTACAGCCGTGAACGTTTCACAAAATTCTTCGACAAAGATTCAGAATATCTAAACAATCTCTATGATGCTGCAAAGAAAATCACACGCCGGGTAGACGTGCGTATTTGACTTGAACTTTTCCCCTATTTGCATTACATTATCATATGGGAGATTTTGTAATCTCCTAATTACTTTTTTGGAGGCAGTAACATGGTATTTGGCTCTACCCAAAAACGTGGGCTAAAAATAATAATTGTGGGCTGCGGCAAAGTTGGACGCACCCTTGTAGATAGACTTTCAAAGGAAGGTCATGACATTGTAGTCATCGATCAAAATCAAGATAGAATAGATCATCTTACAAATCTCTACGACATCATGGGCATTCAGGGAAATGGTGCCAGCTACGGCATTCAGCTTGAAGCAGGTATTAAAGATGCCGACCTTATAATTGCGGTAACAAACTCAGATGAGCTTAATCTCCTATGTTGTACTATCGCAAAGCAGGTTGGTGACTGTGCTTCTATCGCTCGTGTTAGAAATCCTGACTATTCAAAGGAAATTTCATACCTTCAGGAAAAGCTCGGTCTTGTAATGATTATTAATCCTGAATTTGAAGCGGCAAGAGAAATTGCTTCTATTCTCTCTTTGCCTTCTACTCTTGAGGTTTCATCTTTCGCCCATGGGCAGGCTGAAATGGTAGAGTTCAAAATTGAAGAAGGCAATGTTTTAGATGGTCTTGCAATCAGAGATTTAAGTTCAAGTATTTCCAGCAGAGTTCTTATTACTGCTGTAAAGCGAGACAATGAAGTAATTATCCCAACTGGTGAATTCGTTCTTAGAGCTGGTGATATCGTTTGTGCTGTAGGTGCAAGGCGTTTTGCCCGTACATTCCTTAATGAAATTGGTTTTAAGACACGTCAGGTAAAGGATTGCCTTATTGTCGGTGGTGGAAAAGCTTCCTACTACCTCGCCAAGCTTTTGCTTCAGTCTAGAATTAATGTCAGAATTATTGAACGCAATAAAGAACGTTGCGAGGAATTATCAATTTCGCTTCCTAAAGCTACTATTATAAATGGTGACGGAGGCGATGAAGCCTTACTTCGCGAAGAGGGTATTGAATACGTTGAGAGCTTCGTTCCTCTCACCGGTATTGATGAGGAAAACATACTGTTAACTCTCTACGCTAATCAGGTCAGCAACGCAAAGGTTATCACAAAGGTTAACCGAATAAGCTTTGATAATGTGCTTTCACAGCTTAATTTAGGTTCAGTGGTATATCCTCGACACATTACAGCTGAATCTATTATTGCTTATGTCCGTGCAAAGAGTGCATCAGGCGATGGGGATGATATCCTTACCCTTTATCATCTATTTGATCAGAAGGTCGAAGCCATCGAGTTTAACATCACTGAAAAATCCCAAGCTACAGAGGTACCTTTTTCAGTCATGCAGTTTAAGGACAATGTCCTGATTGCCTTTATCAACCGCAATGGTAAAATCATTATTCCAAGTGGTTCCGACACTATCGAGGTTGGAGACACAGTAATGGTTGTTACAACACACACCGGATTTGCTAATATATTAGATACATTGAGGTAATCGGATATGAATAATTCCGTAATTCGTTTTATCCTACTTTACGTGGTAGGTTTTTTAGGACTTTTCTTAATGCTACCTATTTTTGTGGCATTTATATATCATGAATCGGTTTGGATACATTACGCAGCTGTCGCATTTCCATGCTTAGTAATAGGAGTGGTCAACAGCTACTTCAAGCCAAAGAAATATAACTTTTACCTAAAAGAAGGTTTTTTCTGTACTGGAGCTTCCTGGGTTGTGATTTCTGTAATAGGAGCTATCCCCCTTTGGCTAACAGGCGAAATTCCGCATTATGTGGATGCCTTATTCGAGGCCGTGTCTGGTTTCACCACTACTGGTGCATCAATACTCGATAACGTAGAACTACTTAGCCATGCATCACTTTTCTGGCGCAGTTTTACTCACCTGGTTGGCGGTATGGGAGTTTTAGTCTTCCTCCTCACGGTCATTCCTTTGGCCGGTGGTGAGGGTTCACAGTTCAATCTGATGAAGGCTGAATCCCCAGGACCTTCTGTAGGAAAACTTGTTCCAAAGTTAAAAAATACCGCTCAAATGCTCTACCTTATTTATCTTGGACTTTGCGCTTTAGAAATCATTCTGTTGCTTATTGCAGGAATGTCTCCATTCGAGGCTATAAACACAGGTATTGCAACAGCTGGTACTGGAGGCTTTGGTATATATGCAGACAGTATTGCCGGTTTCAATGTAGCCTGCCAATGGATTGTAGCTATTTTCATGTTCGTCTTTGGAGTAAACTTCAATTTCTATTATTACATGCTGTTCCATCACGCAAGGGACGCCTTTAGAATGGAAGAGGTACGAATGTACACTCTGCTGACACTTTTATCTATTGGTATTGTTACCATTAACACTTTAAGCTGTAGCGCAGGACTTTTTGACGCATTGACAAAGGCAGCCTTTCAGGTTACATCAATCCAGTCTTCGACAGGATTTTCTACCGCTGACTTTAACCTATGGCCACAAACAAGCCGTTGTGTTTTAGTACTGCTTATGTTCATTGGGGCATGCGCTGGTTCCACCGGTGGTGGAATCAAGGTTTCACGTTTTGTACTCATGGGAAAGGCTGTTCACAAGGAACTTATCAGCTACATACATCCACGTAGCATACGTAAGACACTTATGGATGGAAAGCCTGTAAACCATGACACAATTCGTTCCAACAATGTTTTCTTTGGAACTTTCATGTTGATATTTTTTGTTAGTGCATTTTTACTTTCCTTTGAAAACCTTGATTTTTCAACAATATTCACTTCGATTATTGCCACTATGAGCAATATCGGACCTGGATTAAGCTTAGTTGGTCCTTCTGCCAACTTCGCATTTTACTCGGATCTTTCGAAATTCGTACTAATTTTTGATATGTTAGCAGGAAGACTTGAGCTGTTCCCAATACTTATGCTCTTCCATCCTAACATCTGGAAAGACCTATTCAAAACACATCATACCAGAGAACTTAAAAACGCTGGAAAGATACTAAAGAATAATTAATATGGAAACAATTATCTTAAAAATGACTGATGCTTACGAGCATCAGTCATTCTTCAATAACAAACAAAATATTCATTTCATCGATTGCAGGGATGTGGAAGGAACCCGCTGCTATTTGGACGAGGAAGCAAAGGTCACCATTCTGAGTCGTATCCAGGGTTATTCTCCTGAAGGGGCACATTTTATAGACTCTGGAAACTACCATTATCTTTCACTACTCTGGCTTTCAAAAATCCACACTGATTTTAGTCTCATCTTATTCGACCATCATCCAGATAATCAGCCACCTAGTTTTGGACAAATCACCTCCTGTGGTGGATGGGTATTGGAAGCCACAGAAACTCTCGCACACTTGAAGAATATCTACACTTATGGGGTTGGAGAAGAAACACCTATTGACAGTCTCCCAACGGACTTACCGTGCTACATATCAATAGATAAAGATGTTCTTTCCGCCGAATACGCCCTAACTGATTGGGATCAAGGGGATATGACACTTCCAGACCTACTACAAATGCTCTCAACTATCTTTCAAAACCATCAAATCATTGGCGTTGATATTTGTGGAGATAGCGGTGAATATGCAATAGAGGGCGCCGGAATTAATAATCAGACAAATGCAACTCTTTTTGACTTTTTGTATGAAAATATTTAAAATATAAGTATTAAAACAAAAATGGAGGGAGCCCCTATGTATCCAATAATTACAATCAGCAGAGAGTTTGGCAGCGGTGGTCATAGCATAGGAGAAGCTGTTGCGAAAAAATTAAATATCCCATTTTTTGATGGTGAAATTGTAAATCGTGTAGCCGTTGAGAGTGGCTACGCTAAAGAACTTATTGAAACTCAAGGCGAATATACCAGTTCCACAGCAATGTGGTTTGATATTTCTGCAGCCGGAACCATGTATTTCCAAAGTCCACAGGACGAAATTTTTATAGCACAGAAGAAAGTTATTTTGGATTGCGCAAGCAAAGGTCCTTGTGTAATTGTAGGTCGCTGTGCAGATTATATCCTTCGTAAGGAAGGTATCCGCTGTATGAATGTGATGATTCATGCAGACATGGAGCATCGTAAAAAACGCGTGCTTGAGCGCTATGAGAACATTGAAAATGTCAGCATCGAGAAGCGTCTTGCCAAAAAAGACAAGCAAAGAAAAACCTATTACAAGTATTATACTGATAAAAACTGGGGAGATTTTCGTGAGTATGACGTTATCTTAGACAGTGGAACTCTTGGAGAAGAAACCTGTGTTGAAACAATTTGTAAGCTGGCTGAGGTTTACCCATAATGATAATATCAAAGGGCTTGCATCAAAGGATGCAAGCCCTTTTTGTTGACTTATTTTACTTGTAACTATCCATCATCAAATTAAAGTTCAGCCTTGAACTCAGCCTCACCTGGAAGTGGGTACTTATCAGTAAGAGTCTTGATAATAGCGCGTGCTTTCTCAACACCTGCCTCACCTTCCTTAATTACAATGGCAATAGCCTCTGCAACCTGATCAAAATCTTCTTCCTTAAGACCACGTGTTGTAGCAGCAGGTGTACCAAGTCTGATACCTGAAGTAACAAATGGTGATTTAGGATCATTAGGAATTGTGTTCTTGTTTGCAGTGATATGAGCATCATCAAGAAGCTTTTCTACAACCTTTCCTGTAAGCTCGAATGGAGTAAGGTCAATGAGCATAAGGTGATTGTCTGTACCATCTGAAACGATTTTGATTCCTCTATCCTGAAGTCCCTTGCAAAGTGCCTGAGCATTCTTTACAATCTGCTGACCATATTCCTTGAAAGAAGGATCAAGAGCTTCCTTAAAGCAAACTGCTTTACCAGCAAGAACGTGCATTAAAGGACCACCCTGAAT
>JAEEGL011147886.1_pt1 | contig 18444 bp, 12 predicted proteins | sample 9134231 | NCBI WGS metagenome assembly JAEEGL01 (sample SAMN16246548, study PRJNA631951) | gut metagenome | biome: gut microbiome; feature: rumen; material: fiber-attached | host: Bos | place: Iran: Karaj | collected 2018-10 | reverse complement strand
CTGGCGGTATGTTCGTACCTCCGGAACCAGTAGAAAAAACGGCGGAGGAACTGGCGCGCTTTCCTGTGCGCACGTTCGCTGAGTTAGACACCGCGCCAACTGCAGCAAACTCTGCGCAAACTGATGTCGCGCCCGATAATGTGACGGGCGGAAACAGCGATGGCACACAATCCGTGCCTGCTTCAAGTGCCGCCGCCACGCGAGACTCTGACACCGCGCCCACCGCGCCAAACTCAGGCAACTCTGTGTCCGGCACACAAGTCTCTCCCGCACCAAACGCTCCCGGCAGTCTTTCCTACAGCGAGCGCATCGACAAGTGGTACGGCGAGCATGCGGAGCGGCTTTCGCGCGAGGCTCTGCTTGAGCAAGCTGAAAAGCTCTACAACTCTAAAAAAAGCCGCATGGAGTCCGCGCTCAAAAAACTTGAGGATAAACGTGCATCGTTTCTTCATGCTGAGCAGTGGAAACATCAGGGCGACCTTATCCTTTCTTACGGACACCTTATAAAACCAGACGTTCCGTATCTTGAATGCACGGATTACGACACTGGGAACACTATCCGTATTCCCGTTGACCCAGAGAAGAATACCCAGAAAAATGCTGAAGTTTACTACGACAAATATAAAAAGGCTCTTTCCGGGCTTGATGACCTTGAGCACGACATAAGTCGCGCGAAAAAAGAACTTATCGCGCTTGAATACGCCTACGATGCCGTGCAGAAAGAGCCGAATCCGCTCCGCATGCAGCAGATGATACGCCAGCAGACGAAGCCGAAGCAGCAGATAGCAAAAAAACATCCTGGAATAAGCTACGAGGTCAACGGGTGGTATATTCTTGCCGGGCGCGATTCCGACGAAAACGACGAGCTTTTGCGCCATCACGTTAAGGGTGCTGATATGTGGCTCCATGCGCGTGATTGGCCGGGCGGCTACGTTTTCATAAAAGCGCGTCCTGGAAAAACAATGCCGCTCGACATCCTGCTTGATGCCGGAAACCTTGCTGTTTATTACTCCAAGGCACGAAAAGCCCGGACGGCAGACTTGTATTACACGCAGGTAAAATATCTGCGTCGTGCGAAAAACGCGCCCAAAGGAACGGTTCTGCCCACCCACGAAAAGAACATCTGCATCACGCTTGACGAGGAGCGGCTCAGGCGGCTTGAAGACTGCAAAAAAGACTAAGTTCTTCTAGTTTGCCCGCGCCGGGCTGGAACACCTGCGAAGCAGCCGACCGCAGCGAACATCGTGAGCGAGGACGGTGCGCGTTAGCAAAGTGTGGAAGCCCGGGAAACGCGAAAAACTTCGCGCAACACTGTCCGCAACCACAATTTCGCTTGCGTCCGACTGGATAAAACTCAACTGATTTAGTGTACTGTCTCGTTGCTGTACTAAAGGAATAAGCTTGAAAAAAACGGATAGATGTGGTAGTGTATATATCGTTGTGGCGCGCGAACCGCGTCTGCATAAGGTCCATTAGCTCAGCTGGATAGAGCGGCTCCCTCCTAAGGAGCAGGTCGCACGTTCGACTCGTGTATGGGCCGTTTTTTTTGTCTTTTGCCTGTCAGACGTGGTTGTTTATATTGTAAAATCGCCATTCATATTGAAGGCTGAGCAAATCAGTCAAAAACGTAATAGATACCGGGAATCGCGAATCCGGCAAAACCGTCTCTTCTTGGTGTAAATCCTTTTCTTATATCACTGTAGTGACACAGAAAAATCTTTTTCCGCATCTCCGCTGGCAACGTCAGAAGCTCGTCGTATGAAGCATGGACTCCACCTTTGAACATCTGGCAGTCGTGGAAAATCGCTTCGGTTTTTGGAAAACGCACGCACAGCCAGTCAAGCAATTCTTTGTCGAATATTGTATCGCCTGTGAAAACAACTCTGTCATCAATAACAACACCTGTCGAGTTGAATGTTTCGTTCCAGCCGCCTCTTCTGTTTGGTACGTGAATCGTCCTGAAGACTTTCAGATTTATTGAGCCGCAGTATGTCTCGTAGAGTGGGCGCGGACTGCCCTCTGCAACTGATAATACTTTTAGCGGTCGCAACTTGAAATAATCGTTGAACGTGAGAGTAGAACCGTTGGAGTATTCGCTGTACGAAAGACCGCCTTTGAGTGTGTCTTCCCAAAGAATGTCGCGATATTCAGGCGTTATATACATATTGAGCGTCTTGTTCGCTCCGTACATGTTCATGAAAGCAGCTTCTTCCAGTCCGCCTGTGTGGTCAGCGTGAGAGTGAGTTATGTGGAAATTGTCGATATTTTTTATGCTCTGACCGTATTTTTTCAGTGCGCGTGAGCACAGTGATCCACAGTCAATCAGAATATGGTCTTTTCCTTTTATTACAAGGAGATTAGTTTGAAAATTCGTTTTTGTGAAAGCACTACCTGTGCCGAGGAAGAATAATGATAGCTCGCCGTTGTTTGTAAGCGACAGCTTGTCTTTCATTTTTTCGATGCGCATCTGGAATCCACCCTGAATAGAATCATTATAACAGAGGAATTTACAAAAGTCTATAAAATAAAACCACCATGTTTTCATGATTTATGGTGAGGAGAACATGGTGGTAACCGCCCGAAAATCGGGCGGTCGCTACGTTCCGGGGTAGCTTGAAACTGCGCACTTCGTGCTTGTTGCGAAATAACGCCGTCTACCGCGGCTCATTCCTACGCGGTGACCTGCTTCGGAACGCTAACGCGCCCTGCACATCGCTTACCGTAGGAACGGCAGATTTTCCAATTCTTTCGAGCCGTCAACAAGTACACCGTACATTCCGAGTGAAAGCGGAGTCGCTATGTCGATGTCGTATCTGTCGCCGATAGAAATGCATTTTTCCGGGGGTTCGCCTAGTATTTCAAGAGCTTTTAGGAACGGTTCACGCGCGGGCTTGCTTTTGAAGCAAGTATCCAGCCCAACTATGTCCAAAAACAAGTCGTCTATACCGATTGTTTTAAGATTTCGCCAACCTATTGCCACCGGATTGTTCGTCACGCTTATTATTTTGTAGCGGCTGGCGAGTTTTCCCAGTATGAGGCGCAGTTTTTCGTCTTTTTTGAGGTATTCTTCGGGCTGGATAAGTTCGCTGCGCCATTTTATGCTTTCTTCCACTGAGTAGCCGAAATCTTTCATTATGAGGGCGAAACTTGTTTTTGCTCCGTTGTGTTCTGCAGCGAACTTTGCCCGCGCGTCTGCAATTCGTTTTTCTGCCTGGCTGAACGAAATGCCTTCAAGATCGGCGAATCGTTGTACCTGAACGTCTATTTGGTGGTCGAGGTATACTTTGTTTGTGTAGAGCGTATTGTCTATATCAAAGATGAGCGCGGCGATTCCTGTGGGGACAATGGTTTGGCGTGCGTTGTTGGCATTCCAAGTTGCGCAGAAACTGTCATCTAAGGCGTTGCATGAACTGGACGAACTGTATGATTTGGAGCATAGTCGCTCGCCGTCAAAATCAGTGCTTGCTTGGGGAAAGTGGAACAGCGTCATAGCGTCCTTGCTTTTGACAGAAATTCCATATATTTTCTGTTGCGCACCGCATCCGGTCTATAGAATGTCCTGTATTTTATTATTGCGGATGCTGCGTATTTTATTGAGCTGTATTCTTTGATTCCGGCGAGCGCGACACATGCGTTTCCTAGCAGTTCTGCATCCGGGCATTCCGGCACTTTGAAAGATATTCCTGTCACATCGGCTTTCATCTGCATCCAAAGCCGATTTTTAGCTTGCCCTCCGGTTGATGCAACTTCTGCTGCTGGTTTCGTACCGTTTTTCGCTGCATTAGCATACAAAAACTTGTATCCGTTTTTCACTTCTGCGGCAATTCGAAGCAACAGCGCATAGCCGTCACTTTCCGGATGCTTAAGAATGTATTCAGTGCATTCTTCGTCAGGAAGTTCGTCGAACAAATTCAGTTTTTTCCATGTATTGAATCTTGCACCGCTATCTGGGAGAAGAACGCTTTCATTCCAATAAGGTGCCTGCGGAGAGGGCAGGGTACGAATTCCTTTCACCGAGAAAGGCCGAGCCGTACAGATATTTATGCCTTCGCTTGTTCCTGCTCTGTCGCAAACACATCCCGGCGATATTGTTCCTGTTCCTATTAGCGCAATTGTAAAATCAGGTCCACCGCAGAAAACCTCCGGCATATTTGTCTGCAGAGGGTTCATTGCGAGCCCGAAATCTGATGCCAATTCTTTTTTCAGCGTTCCTGCCGATTTCCCCGGTATGCGAAGCCGGGGAAGCTTTTCTTCCGGCAACCCGAAGTTCAGCAAATCCTGCTGTTTCCAGTAAGCCATTTGAAAGCGTTCTTCCGGGAGCATCGTAAGCGAGGTTCCGGTCATCTGAAAAACCGTGTACTCTGGCACGGAGAAGATTTTCTCGCCACAGTCCCACATTTCGGGCATTCTGTGCTTTATATGGATAAGGCGCGGTACGTAAATTGAATGCTGATCAGGTGAACTGGCAAGTTCGGCGGCAACTTCTCCCGGATCAAAAGGTTCGTTCCACAAAAAAGAACCTCCGCTGTTCGCAAGGCTAGGTCCGTTGCCGGAAATGCTTATAGCCTTTATTACAGGCAGTTTAGTGAAGATTTCTGGTCTGAAAAGATCTTTTATGCAATCTTTTTCCCACATCGGCGTAACAATGGGTTGTGCAGATTTTCGTCCTGGCATGACGCCTGCTCGTGTAGAATCAGAACCCTTTGCATCGGAGTCCGCTTTTTTGCTCAATGATTCTGATGCAGCTTTCAGTAGAAGATTGTTCAACATCAGGTTGCACGATGAGGCGAGCGCGGTATACCACCTGTTTGATCCCAGTTTTTTGTTGAAATTTTCTGTGTCTGTGCAAAGAATATCCCCAGTGCTGGAAATAATTGCAGCTTTTAGTGATGAGGTTCCTATATCTGCGCAGAACACGGCGTACGACATAGTTAGTCGCGTTTTACAAGTTTTTCAATTATGGAGCGGTTGTCAAGAAGATCGCTCAGCGACTGGTTGTGATGCAACCTTGTTATAACATTTGCAAAAAGTCCGCTTACGTTCGTATTGATGTACCATTCGCATTTCAGAAGTTCCTCGTGGTAAACGGCATTTGTACCGATTATCCTGTAGAAAAGACCGTTCTTGTAAGCTTCGTTGAACTGTTCTATCGCATTTCCAGTAAAGAAAGGAAGACTTATTGCAGCGATAACTTTTGTTGCGCCCTGTTCCTTAAGAAACTCCATAGCTTTAAGGAGCGTACCGCCCGTACCGAGCATATCATCGGCAAGAAAAGCAACTTTTCCGTGAACGTCGCCAAGAAGCTTTACTGCTTTTATATTCGTTTCGTGGGCATTCTGTGTCACGATTGAGTAATCTCTTTCCTTATAAATAAGTGCAAGCGGCTTTTTAAGACCTGTTGCGTAGAACTTGTTGCGGTCAACGGCTCCAGTATCAGGAGAAACGACTACAAGATCCTGATTTTTTTCGGTAAGATCAACGAGTTTTGAAAGCTCGCGGATAATCTGGTAACTTGCGTGAAGGTTTTCGATATGCGCTTTCCCGAACGAATTTTCAATTTCGCGTGAGTGGATGTCTAGCGTTATGATACTCGTAACGCCCATGTTCTCGTAGATGTGACCGAGCAAGCTTGCCGTAAGACCCTCGCGCCCCTTCTTTTTGTGCTGGCGGCTGTACGGATAAACCGGTACAACGAGTGTGATGCGTGCCGCTCCGGCTTGTCTAACTGCATCTATTGTAACAAGAAGCGACATTACGTGGTCGTTTACTGAAAGCGATATTTTGTTTCGTCCGCCATTCAGTGAAAGCTGCTGATGGTTCTCTACATCCTGAAAGATATAAACATCTTTTCCTCGGATGCAGTCTTTTATTTCAGTTTTGAACTCACCGTTCATAAAATAGGTGAATTCGCAGTTGCATTTGAATTCAGGAGGTCTGTAACCTGTTATATTTCCATGTACGCAAAGCTCGGATGTCTGCAAGTCGTTGTAGTAGTTTACTGTTCTTGTGTAATCGTCTTTATTAGTCTCATATCGCTGAGAAATCACGTCGCGCTTAAGGTTGAAACGGTGTTTGTACATGTGGCGGAGATGTGATATTACTTCGTTCGCGAAGACTTCACCGCCCGGACAGGCGATGATGGAAAGGTTTGTTGGCTCGGAATACGGCATTTGTTACGGACCCCTTAAGATTAGACAGCTAGCTTTTTCGGAAACTGTAACTCTTTTTTACCATTTTACGCGAAAAATTTCAAGGTAATTGAATTTTTAGGCGCGAAAATTATCGTGTTTACCGGTCTTGCGCACTGGCTCTAAAATGCGTGTTACGTGCCAGTTGTGAAATAGTTATACGCTCTTTTTTACAGTGATTAACTTGCTTTCGTCTTGCACTCGTTGCGAATTTGTCAAGTTCCATGATATATTAAGAACAGGAGTAGGAAATCCGAATATAAAGATATGAATTTTAAAGCTATTTTTGATATGGTACTTATGGTGGTACAAAATAAATACGTAATTATCACGTTCGTTGGAATAGCTGTATATATAAGCTTCATAAATTATATCATCCGTTATAAAAAGCGTAGTTTGATAAAGAAGGCAAAAGTAAAGAAAGCCATCGCTGCTGTACAGGAGACACCGCCTGCAGCACCTCCTGCTGAGGGCGGGGAAGCCCCCGCCGAAGGATAAACACAGTATCTTACCGCAGACCGAGTTTGCAACGCTGCGAGGCTTTTTGGTGGTAAGAACCGTGGTGATTGCCACCGGCGAGCCCCCATATCCCCTATATTTCCATAATAATGACTCATTGAAAATTGTCGGCCTTAGGGCTATACTATCAGCTCAAAAGGAAACTGACATGAGTGATCAAGAAAACTGCACACACGACTGCTCGTCGTGCGGCTCAAACTGCCCATCACGCAACGCGCCGCAGGATATGCACGAAAAACCTCACGAGGGAACGCACATAAAAAAAGTTATCGCTGTAGCAAGCGGAAAGGGCGGAGTTGGAAAATCGTTCGTAACTTCGATGCTCGCTGTTCTTATGAACCGCAAAGGCTTGAAAACTGCCGTTCTTGACGCGGATATCACGGGACCATCCGTGCCGCGCGCATTCGGTCTTACGGAAAAAGCCGTCGGAAATGACAGCGGAATGTACCCTGTAATGTCGAAAAACGGCATCGGCGTTATGTCGCTGAATCTGCTGCTCGAAAACGCAACCGACCCTGTTGTTTGGCGCGGACCTGTTATCGCAGGCGCGGTAAAGCAGTTCTGGACAGACGTTATGTGGGGCGACATTGATTTTATGTTTATCGATATGCCTCCGGGAACTGGTGACGTGCCTCTGACGGTGTTCCAGTCAATTCCGGTGGACGGCATTATCGTCACGGCATCGCCTCAGGAACTAGTCGGCATGATTGTCGAGAAAGCTGTGAAAATGGCTGGCATGATGAATATCCCGGTGCTCGGCCTTGTTGAGAATATGAGCTACGTTGAGTGCCCCGACTGCGGAAAGAAAATCGAGATTTTCGGCAAGAGCCACATCGATGAGATTGCGGCGAAACACGGCGTAAAGACTGTCTGCAAAGTGCCGGTTGTGCCGGATATCGCGACGGCGACTGATGCGGGCAAAATAGAGGACGTGAAAGGCAGCTGGCTTGACGATATGGCATCTATGCTCGAAAAACTGTAGGGGGAAGACTCCCCCTCGCTCCAAGTCCTTGCGCTCCGTACGGTGTCCGGCGCGCTCCGGTCTTGTCCGCCGCTAGAAACTTCGCACGTCGCGCTCGTTGCGAATACCCCTTCGCCCCTAAAACCCCAGAAATGCGCGAGTTTACAGTGAGTGATGTAGAATCATTAAAACAAGAAGCCCGGGAAAACGGAATTCCTGTCATGCAGGACGAAGGTTTGCGCTTTATTTGCGATTATATCCGCGCGCACAACGTCCGAACGATACTTGAAATTGGGAGTGCTACCGGCTGTTCCGCTATTCAGTTCGCATCTGTATCTACAGATGTACGGGTCGTCACGGTAGAACTTGATGAAAAGCGGTTCGTACAAGCTGTAGAAAACGTTGCGGATGCGGGGCTTTCTGACCGGGTGCGCGTCATTCATGGCGATGCGCTCCGGTTGGAAACATTGGCGCGGGTAGAAGCGGAACTTGCAGGAGCTGCAGTAACTTCGTCGGGCTCAGGGGCAGCCGCGGAAGTTGTAGGAGCCACCGCCGACCTTATCTTCCTTGATGCAGCGAAATCCCAATACATCGCTTTTTTCGAGATGTATGAAAAATTCCTTTCGCCACACGGCGCGATAATCAGCGACAATCTGCTTTTTCACGGCATGACTGCCGGCTACCGAAAAACATACAACTACAACACGATAAAACTTTTGCGCAAAATCCGTGGTTTTATCATCTATTTAATGGCGAACAAAAACTTTGACACGACATTTTACACGCTCGGCGACGGCGTTTCCGTGAGCACAAGACGAGAATAGTTCAATTTCAATGCTGCTTTGTGGCTTTTATCGCACCTGAACAGTGGATTCTTACGACACGGTTTTCATCTGTTTCTGCCATCTTTTGAAGCTTTTCCACAAAAGGTGTGACAAACTCCGGACGTCGTTTTCCAAGAACACGGAATATTTCCGGTGCTTCCATCCGCACCTTATCATCTTTATCGTGAAGGAGTTTTTCGAATATCGGCATATAATCCGCGTAAATGTCGGGAGTGTTCGTCGCGATGTTTTCAGACGCCCAGATAAAACTAAGCCTGACATTCGCTTCCTCATCGGTGGCAAAACGGAACAAGCCAGCCCAATACGGCTCGATTACCGAATAGTTTCCTCGCCCGATTCTACCGAGTGCGTTTACAGCACGCTCTCGTAAAAGTGGTTCCATACTGTCATAAAAAGATGCGATTTTCGGAACGGAGTCTTTCACAAACAGCGGATATTCGAGCCCCATCTCGCCAAGAAGCCATAATGATTTTGCCTGGATTTTTACAGATTCGTGGGTCAGAAGCGTCGAGACATAAGGAATGTTTTCTTTCCATTTGTTCTTGTCTTTTGTAAGAGTTCCAAGTTCTTTATAAAGTTCAGATTCGTTCAATTATTCGCTCCTTAAAGTGTGGGCTGCAAGCTCAGACACGAATAGAACCCCGGTCGTTTTTCAGCGATGATTCTTTCGCCCTGACTGCCAACGAGAGAAACGGCGCGCTCGCAGTTTTTAAGGCATTCTCTGTCAGTTGCCGTTTTTTTGCAGCCGGACGCACGAGCGACAAGACATTGACGGCTTTGCATAAGAAAGTTTTTTGCAGACGGTAAAAGCCACAATTCTGTATTGTCCGGCAGCGTCAGTTTGTTCAGTTGTGCCGCCGTCGTTTCTGGGGACGGAATGACAGCCGGGCATTTGAAACGTGTGCAATACTCTGCGCTAGAATATGAGTTTGTGATGTTTAGATGAAATCCCGGAACGACGGAAAAGCCTGCGTCGTGTGCGGCTACAAGAAGCCCGGCATTCTCACAGATTACAACGCGCTTCGTGAGTTCCGACAAGAAGTTGACGGCTTCATTAATGTCGGTTTCAAAGAGGATTGCTGGAAAATACGGCAAAACATCCGGGTGTGCGTTAAGAAAACTGATGTATTTATCTCGCGCTCCGTCACGGAACAAAACAGGAATTTCAAGAGCGAAAAGCGCGTTCTCTGTTTTGGAGACTGCATTTTGTTTTGAGATCGCGTTTGCGGTTTGGTGGGCGGCGCTTTTGCCGGAGGTTGCACATTTGCTTTCGTATGTGCGCGGGCTGTATTCGTCCAGCGAATGAAGAAGCGTGATTATGCGGAAGTTTTTCGTGTTTGCTTGTTTGCCAGTCAAGTGTGGAACGGAGACTGTTGTTTGATGCGCGCTATCCGTTTTGGGCGCACTATCCGTTTGTGGCGCGAGCGCGGCTGTAATTGGCGAAGAAACATTTTCCGCTTTGGATGCGGAGTCAAGTAGTGTGGAGGCAAGTAATGCTATAGCTTGGCGACGTATTTCATTCAGTTCACCGAGCGGTAAGAAAAGGTTTTGCGCAAGTCCGGTGCAATCGATTTCTGCAAGGAAAAACGATGTGCCGCCGAGCCGCCCGAGCTTTTCGGTGATAGTTTTTTCATCGAGGCTCCGCTTTTGCGCTGAGGAAAGCAGAGTTTTGGAGCGAACTGTGACACAAGTTTTGTCGGCTCGGCAAGCGGGATTATTTGCTGTGTTTTGTGCAAGGTTGTCTGATTGATGCGATTGCTGCGGATTTCCTTTCACGTAATCTTTGATCGTTGCTCCTGACAAAATGCGCCACTCTGTTTCAAGCAAGCCGCCCTGTTGTCCGCTTATTCGCACCGAAACTGCCGTTTTTCCTTCGCCACAAGAATCAGCATTGTCCGTGTTGAGACAGTCGGCATTTGCTCTGCGCATATCGGCACCGGCTCCACAGGAATCCGCCACGCTCTCGCTATAACCCGACGACGCCGTCGCGCCGGAGATAAGCGACGTTTTCAGCTTCGTAAGCACTTCGTCGCTCAAAAAATGCTTGATCCGCAGAATGCTTTGTCCCGGCATTATTTTTCCGTTAAGCTTGCCGTTTATCGCGATTTTTGCAAAAATCTGCTTTGAGCCAGCTTTTTCCACGCTTTTCACAGATGCATTGCATATAAAAGAGCCGTCTTTTCCGTAAATTGCAACTTCATCACCGTTTTCCGGTGCGGAGAAAGCCCCACCCGGTGCAGAATCTGCGAGCGTGAGCAAAAGCGTCCTGCTGTCAGCTCTAAAAGACACGACAGAGCCGCACTCGGTCCAAGAGTGGTCTTTTTTGCCTGATGTGAACATATCGCGCGAAATGTCGTTTCCTAAGTAGCCGGCAGAAAATCCTCTGTTCATCGAAAGAGAAAGCCTTTCGTCCGATGCCGCAGTTTTGATGCCATTTTCAAGCTTGTCAAGCTGCTCTCGCCATGCGGATGTTACAGCGTATACATAATCCGCACTTTTTATGCGCCCTTCTATTTTTAAGCTACATATCGGCCACTTTGTATCTTGTGCTCGCTCGCTCCATCCGCATGCCTCAACAAGTTCTTTTATCCTGCTGAACGCGCAGTTATCTTTCAAATTAAACGGCGTTAAATAGTTTTTTCCCTTTCCTTTTGCGCACGGGGAGCCAAACCGACGATAAGTTGACTCTCCGTCCTGTGCCGAGCCGCTCGTAACTGCACTCGCACAAAACTCCCGGCGGCAAGGCTGTACGCACTGCCCTCTGTTTCCCGGTAATCCGTATAGTCCGCCCGAAAAATAGCACTGCCCGGAGAACGATATGCAATACGCGCCGTGGATAAAAACTTCCGGCACAATGGAGTTTGCGTTCAAAAAAGCTGCGAGCGGTTTTATTTCGTCTAAAGAAAGTTCGCGGCTCAGGTTGATTTGGGAAACGCCCATTTCGGAAAGCAGCTTGCATTGAGCAATGTTGTGTGTCGTCATTTGCGTGGATGCATGAATTTCAAGGTTGGGAAAAGCGTTTTTCAATACGGAAATCATACCTAAATCCTGCACTATAACTGCATCAATCCCGCTTTTATACGCCGCGCCCACAAGCTCGACCGCATCTGAAAACTCATTGTCATAAAAAACAATGTTGAGTGTCATGTACATGCGGACGTTATGCGCGTGGGCTATTTTTGTAAGAAAAGGCAGCCGCTCCAAACTGATGTTTGTAGCCCGCTCTCGTGCGTTGAAACGGTTTATGCCGAAATAAACGGCATTTGCTCCCGCTGCGATTGCTGCAAAAAAAGCGTCCTCCGATCCTGCCGGAGCAAGAAGTTCTATTTTGTGCATTTTTTCTCCATTGAGGTAGTCCCGAAAGTTTCGCTTGTATCAGCGCGGCATATTAGCTCACGGCTCCGTTTTGAAAAAGAAATCATCATTTCCAACAGGACGGAACTGATATTTGAACAAGCCGTGGCCCGCTTCCGGCTTTTGGAAACGCGAAAAGTTCCCAATCAGCGCAAGATTTGCCAGAGGTACGAGCCTCGTGGCAGTCGTTCGTGAAAGCTGTACTAGGCGCATTTGTGTCGCTCATGCCGTCACAGCCGCGAGAGCCGTTGAAAATGCCAACGCTCTTGCCTTCTATAAGCGCGGTTCCGTCTATGTGGCGTGATGGAATGCCGAACGATTCTGCAATCAGCGCAATATTCGACGGCTTTTTATAAAAGCTTTCGCTGTATCTGTGTTTGAATCCGTTTGCTTGCAGTTGTTTTACAAGCCCAAGCGCGTTGTTGTCTATTACGGCAATCGTAACATCGCAGTCAAGTTCAGCAAGCGTTGCGAGCTCCTGAATATTCATCATTATCGAACCGTCGCCTGAAATACACAGAATACGCTTGCCGGGCGAGGCGAGCGCGGCTCCTATTGCTGCAGGAAGTCCGAACCCCATCGTCCCGAGCGACCCGGATGTTAAAAGCTGTCGTGGCTCCGTAAACGGATAGCCCTGCGCGGTCCACATTTGGTGCTGTCCTACATCAGTTACAACGACGATGTTTTCTTTGTCGAGACCGGCACGAACGGCGGCTTCTGGTAAACACGCAATAAGTCTTGCCCCTTGTGAAGTCGGTTCTGGTGACGTGGAATTAGCAACATTAGGGTGAAAGCTCTCGTTTGCCGTGGAAAAAGCAATGTCGCAAGTTTTTTTCTCGCTGCCAGAAACATGCGATTCGCTCCTGATACATTCTGCCAGCACCGGCAACGCTGTTTCAGTATCTACAACAGCGGAACTGTACGATTCTACAAGCTTGTCTATCTCCGCCGCATCTATATCTATATGAAGAATTTTCCCTTTGCAATAAGAAGCTTTGCGACCAGCAGCCCGTTCATCAAACCGTACGCCAGTAGCAAGAATAACATCCGCATTCATAAGCGCATCGTTCGCTTTTTTACAGCCGTAAACACCTGTCATGCCATAAAAACACGGATGTTCCGATGAAAGCGAGCAAAGCCCCATCAGGCTTGTTACGACCGGTGCAGGAAATATTTCTAAAAAATCAAGAAGTCCTTTTCTAGCTGAAGTCGAAGTACATCCACCGCCTGCAAAAATTACTGGATTCTTTGCTTCCAAGAGAGTTTTCGCAAACTCTTTCATTTTGCACACTAGTTCTTTCCCTTGAGTGCGGAACCTTGCTGCCTGACGCGTTTTTTTCCCAGGCTCAGGCCATTCTGTAAAAGAAACTGTCTGTTGCTGGACATTCACTGGAATATCAATAAGTATCGGCCCCGGTCGTCCCGATGCGGCTAGAGAAAAAGCTTCTGGGATTACGTGAAGAAGCTCCTCTGCGGAAGAAACAAGAACACTATGCTTTGTTATTGGGAAAGAAAGTCCGAAAGTGTCAGCTTCCTGAAATGCATCCGTCCCGATAAAACTTGTCGCTACCTGGCCTGTAATAGCTATCAACGGAACAGAATCTGCCTTTGCGTCTGCAATTGCGGTAAGCAGATTCATGGCGCCTGGTCCGCTTGTTGCAAGACACACCGCCGGAAGTCCCGTGGAACGCGCGATACCCTGGGCTATGAATCCGCCTGCTTGTTCCTGCCTTACGAGAATATGTTTTATGCTGCTTTTGTAAAGTGCGTCATAAATCGGCAAAATAGAACCGCCCGGTATTCCTGCGACAGTTGTTATCCCTTGTCGTTCAAGAAGTTTTATGACTATCTGCGCACCCGTTGCTTCCATGTTATAATTTTACGAAATCCACGTCAAAGTGGCAAGATAGCGCAGCAGACTGAGAAAAAAACGAATCTGGAAAGACTGATTGATATGAGGAAAATCAGTTATTGTCTCGTGTGTCGGTTGCCCTGCGGTACCTCTTGAACCGATTCCAAAACTCTGCTACGTTCTAGTTGTCGCACAAACATACAGGAGGATTCACCGCTTAATGGCAAAATACGAGCCTTTCGGACAAATAAAAATGGTTGGGCGTTCATGGCCCGACAATACAATTACAAAACCGCCGATATGGTGTTCCGTCGATCTTCGTGACGGGAATCAGGCTTTACCGGTACCGATGTCCGTGGAACAGAAGCTTGCGTATTTTGATTTGCTCTTAAAAATTGGGTTCAAACAGATAGAAATCGGTTTTCCGGCGTCGAATGATACTGAATATGCGTTTGTGCGGCGGTTGATAGACGAGAAGCTTATCCCCTCTGATGTAGCTGTGCAGGTTCTGTGTCAGGCTAGAAAACCTCTTATAATGCAAACATTTGCGGCTGTTAATGGAGCGCCGCATGTTATTTTTCATCTATATAATGCTGTCTCTGAAGTTCAGCGCAAGTTCACTTTTGGCATGTCCAAAAAGGAGCTTGTAGAATTTGCCTGCAACGGAGTGCGGCTCGTCAAGGATAATCTTTATCATGTGGATGAGCGGACAAAAATACAGCTTGAATATTCGCCGGAGGATTTTTCAGCTACTGACGGTGATTATTGTGTTGAGATTTGTAGTCGCGTATACGAGGAATGGGAGCCTACTGCGGACAATCCGCTGATACTGAACCTTCCGGCAACGGTAGAGACTGCGACCGCAAATATTTTTGCTGATCAGGTGGAGTATTTTATACAGCATTTCGAGGATGCAGTAGGAATTCATGAACGGCTTCCAGACGGCAGAATTTGCGGCGGAAAGGTAATAATCAGTCTTCACAACCACAACGACAGGGGAACAGGAGTCGCATGTGCTGAGCTTGGGCTTCTTGCAGGTGCGTCTCGTCTTGAAGGCACCCTTTTTGGGAACGGGGAGCGTACCGGAAACCTTGATATAATAACCGTTGCAATGAATATGTTCACGCAGGGAATTAACCCCGGCTTGGATTTCAGCCGGATAAATGATGTTTGCGTTCAGTTTACGAACCTAACAGGGATGGTAGTTCCTGTGCGCCAGCCGTACGGTGGGGAACTTGTCTTCACTTCTTTTTCTGGTTCTCATCAGGATGCAATACGGAAAGCGTTTGCGGCACGGGCAGCATGTGCGGACGAGAACGCACGGTGGCGTGTTCCGTATTTGCCGATAGATCCAAAGGATGTAGGTCGTGAGTACGAAGAGATTATTCGCATAAACGCACAGAGCGGCAAAGGCGGTGCGGCATGGATTTTGGAGAACCGTTTTGGAGTTATCCTTCCAAAGGAAATGCAAATTGTTGTCGGAAAAGCAGTTAAACAGGTCGCCGACAAATCTGGCAAGGAACTTCTTCCTCAGGAAGTATACGCTGTTTTTGCCGACGGTTGGCTCAATACAACAGAGCCGCTTTCTGTCCTGGACATTGCGGAGACGCATATGGATGGTGGGGACGATCAGGACAATGTTTTGTGCCGCACGAGCATTTTATGGAACGGAAAGCAGTATTCGGTCGGAGGAAAGGGCAACGGTCCTGTTGCAGCCTTTTCTAGAGCCCTTGCTTTTACTCCCGTGCCGCCTTTTTCCGTTGCAGATTTCCTTGAGCATTCTATTGGTACTGGTTCTGATACAGACGCGATGGCGTATGTCAAACTTCGCTTTGACAACGGAGAGGAGCAATGGGGTGCTGGTAGAAGCTCGAACATCGGGCGTGCTGGTGTTAATGCGATTGTCAGTGCAATAAATCGGCTATAGATTTTGCCATAAACTTGTGTGCACAAAAAGGAACAGTGCAGAAAAATAGTCTGGTGTGCACAAAAATATACACATTTTTATACACCACTGTATAAAAATGTGCACGGATTTTCCAAAAAACAAGAAAATATTATCACTTAATTCTTAAATTCTAAATTATTTTTGAAAAAATCGTGTTTTTTTTTATTTGCGTGTTATAAATATTATTAAATACATAGTGGCAATCTATTTTCTTATGCTTTTTTCCCTGCTTGAATCTCAGATAAAATAAATTTCTATAATGTAATGAATTGTTTCTAGATAAAAGAAACTGTTCAAATATCCTCTGAAAAATACTTATATTACGGTTTTCAGAAATTATTTTGAACATTGTGTTTTCAATTGAGCAATATTTGTTCTGTTCCTCATTTTTTTAAGATTTTTTCATAAAAAATTAAGAAATTAGAAAATTGGCACGGATTTTGCAATATATCTCATGAAAGCAGTTGTTGTGCACAAAAGCATAACAATAGTTTTCGGGGGTAATTTATGGAAAATACTATTTACAGCAACTACATCAAGCAGATATTGAAATATCCGCTTATGAGCTTTGAAGAGGAAATAGAGCACTCAAAGCTTATCCAGCAAGGAGACAACGATGCAAAGATGCGCTTGGTTCAGGCGAATCTCAGACTCGTGGTTAATATCGCGAAAAAATATGATAATCCATATGTTTCTATCATGGATCTTATCCAGGAAGGAAACATCGGGCTTATGTTCGCGGCTGGAAAATATCATTATTCATATAACACAAGATTTTCAACTTATGCATATGCATGGATTGCACAATCTATAACTAGATATATACACAGCAAGACATCTGTAATCATGCTTCCTAACCGCAGGGAAGAGATGCTTCGCAGGGTTCGTTCCGAGAAATCGAAGCTGTATCAGATTTTTGGCAGAGATCCTTCTGATGAAGAAGTTGCCGAGAGTATGAACATGTCGGTTCGCGACGTTAAGAACGTTCTTTCATACGCTTATTCCGTAGTGAGTATGAACGCTCCGGGCGACGACGACGGCAGCGTGGAACTTTCAGATATGATTCCTGACGAGCATTTTACCCCGGAAGGTGAGATGATGAACGAGATGGACAAACAGGAAATCAAGACAATGGTCGAAGAGCTTCCTGTAATGGAGAGAAAAGTAATTTACAGCAGGTTTAATTTCAACTGCGACACAAAAACAAAGACGCTTCGTCAGGTTGGTGACCAGTTGGGAGTATCGGCAGAGACTGTTCGTCAGATGGAAATACGTGCCATCCGCAAGCTACGGACAAACTATAAAAACAGCAAAGCATACCGCCAGGCTTAATAAGTCTTGCTAAATAAGTCTTAATGAGCGGTTTTTACCCCGGACCAGCTCTTTGGGATATTGTTCAGCGTTGTAGCTTTTATAGGGAGAGAGTTACAAAGCATCCAAGTTTTGTATGTCAGCTGAAACAAGAGTGTGGCAGAGCCGCACTATAAATTTCCTCCGCCTTAAGAGGTCGTCTAGAAATGCTGGACGGCCTCTTCTTTTTCAGTACGTATTGTACGAACTTTTTGTTCCGTCGAAAATGCTCATAAATAAATGACAGTACTTAGCTGGATGATGTGCTTTTCTAAAGTATGTCCGGGATAATTGCCTTGACCGCAGCCGACAAAAAAGCTACTATAGCAAGCGCGATACAGTGATAATTCTACACGACGATTTCATTTGTGCGAGCGGTGTGGAATTAGAAGATGTTTTGCACGGGTGGTGCAGGTCGGTTGATATGCCTAGTAAAAAACGAAAACAACTTTCCAGTAAACAAATAGTTATGATTACTCTGATAATACTGGGCATTGGTACGCTTATGCTTGTAGCGAGTATACTGCTATCGCCGTCTCCTGTAACATTTGGGGAAAATGCGGTCGTAGAGCAGAACGCACAGGGCCGAAACGATGGTGCTGAGAAAAATACACAGTCACAGAGTCCGGCGGGACAAACAGATGTTGCAAATAGCGCAGTTACAGGAAGCGAGTCAGCGCAGAAACCTCAAAGCCAGACAAACACATCAGGACAAACTGCATCAGATAAGCAGACTGGCTCTGTCGTTGTAATTCCGCTTACGGGAAATACTTCTGCTGCGGACGGTTCTCAAGCACAAACAAGCACTTCTTCGAGCGTTTCTGGCAGCAACACAGCCTCGTCTGGCAACACAGGCGCGGGCTCAGGAAGCGGACAGTCCGCAGCAACAAGCCAGGCAAGCGCATCCTCTGGTAGCTCTGCGACAGCCTCAGCGACTTCTGCTACAGCAACGAAACCCAAGTCTAACGGCGCGAAACTCGTCTTTGTTTTTGATGACGCGGGGCACAACCTGAATCAACTGGAACCGTTCCTAAACCTTCCTTTCAAGGTCGTTATCGCGGTTCTTCCGGGGCTTCCCCACTCAGCGGAGGCTGCCGCAGCAGCCCGCAAAGCCGGAAAGCAGGTTATCCTTCATCAGCCGATGCAGGCGGTGAATCTTTCCGTAGATCCGGGACCTTCCGCCATAAAGCCCGATATGCACACATACGAAATAGAAGAGATTGTCCGCAAAAACTTGGCGGAAATCGGGCCTGTCGTCGGGCTTAACAACCACGAAGGCTCGCTTATAACGGCGACTCAAAGCGCAATCGGCGCTGTTCTTGACGTTTGCCAGGCGGAAAACATCTTCTTTTTGGATTCGCGCACGAATGCGGAAACAAAAGCGCCTCAGGCGGCTCTTGAACGCGGTATGAAAATATATGAGCGCG
>JAEEGL015173561.1_pt1 | contig 18445 bp, 12 predicted proteins | sample 9134231 | NCBI WGS metagenome assembly JAEEGL01 (sample SAMN16246548, study PRJNA631951) | gut metagenome | biome: gut microbiome; feature: rumen; material: fiber-attached | host: Bos | place: Iran: Karaj | collected 2018-10 | reverse complement strand
GTAATTAATAATTAATTAATTAACTATATTTTCTTTATTTTTGTGCAAAAAAACATAGGAAACGACTTTTACGACTTTTACGACACACCTGATTTCGCCCTTCTGCGCAAAAAAAATTTTGACAATGCGAAAAAATCGTCAAATATGCTGAAAAAATCGTCAAAAATGCTTGGCATTACGCGCGCGCGTGCGTATCTTTGTACAGAATTCAGAGCGGGAGAGTGAGCCGTGCCCGCCCAAGCGCGCAAAGGTACAAATAGACGGCTCGAAAGGTACAACATTCTAAAGGAGTAAAGCCTGCTTGCAGGCAGGGATTTATTAAAAGGGAGTAAAGCCAGCAGGGCTGGCAGGGAGTTAAGCACTTCGTGCAGGACGATACAACTGCAACCGCAAGACTAACGTCCACGAGCGAAGCGAGTTAACTCCAATGAGCCTTGTAGTGCACGTCAGCCCCGAAGGACGCAGTTCTGAGGTGGCTGGGGCACGAAAACAAGGCGAATTAACTCCCACGAAGCGAAGCGGAGTTAACTTCCCTCATAAACTCCCACGAGCGAAGCGAACAAGACCTTCGGTAACACGGTAACAACTGTACCCTTTGAGAGAATTATAAATGCGAGAATGGGAAAAGATTTGAGTGAGCGCACTGAGAGCCCTATGGCGTGACACTCTGAGGCTTTACATTACGGCCTTTCTGAGTTTTTTCGGCAGGGCGTGGCGATTGAGGAATAGGTACGTGGTGTTCAGCACCATATAGTCGCGTGACATGTACCATGTGCCTTTGTATTCGCCAGACCTTCCCCACGAGTTCTTCACCATGTAATATGGTTTTCCCTCCTCGTCGAGAGCCTTCCCATAGACGAGCATCACGTGGTCGTAGGTAAAGCGCCAGTCGTCCCACTGCTCCTGTCGCATCTGCTGCGTGGGCACCACGCCTTCAGGCAGCATGGCAAGCCCCATGCGGTAGAAGTCGCCAGACACGTCGCCGCCCCACGCTACGGTATAGCCTGCATCGATGGCGCTGTCGAGCGCGTCCATGAGTTCCTCGATGGGAATGTTGTAGCTGGGCTTCAGGCGCCACTTATAGGGTGCCTCCAGGACGAACCACTGGCGAAGGGGATGATGCGTGTAGCTCGTCAGGCTCACGTAGTCGTCCAAGTCCAAGCCGAGGCTTGCGGCGAAGCTCTGCGGCGTGTAGTCCCTACCCTCGTATACAAACGTCGCGGGGCAACGGCCTATATATTTGTCTATCAGCATCTGCACGCTGTCCCTCCATAGGGGGGCTGGAGCCTTGGCGCCCTCCTGTACGATGCTGCGCACGCGCTGCTCGAGTGCGGGAAAGAAATCTTTGAAGTTTGCCAACGTGTCGCCCACGAGCGAGCCAGGAGCAGGCATGGCGGTCTCTGGGCAGATGCCGTGCTCGCGCAGCACCTCCAGGACATCGTCGCACGAGCCACCCTCGCTAATCTGGCTGTAGCCGTGCATGCGCACATAGTGCGTCGCACAATCCATATAATCCTTGTTGACAACGAACATCTCGCACAAATCGTACGTACGGCCCGTCTTGCGCAGTATCTCGCTCTCGAAGAAGCCCAGCGTGGCGTATGCCCAGCACGTGCCACTGCGATGTTGGTCCTTGACAGTAGTAATGGGGTTCTGCTTCACGACCGTAAACTTCTTCGGCTGTGCCGCTGCCGACATCGTCAGCAGGACGGAAAGGATGATTAGCATTGTACGCATGTTCTTGCCTTTTTTCAATATTCCGATGCAAAGGTACATTTTTTCGCCAAACAGCAGAAAAAAAATATCGACGCGTTGATACGCTTTTAAGTTGAAAATATCCCAGTGCCCGCCAATTTGGTTTGGAAGGCGCTGGGATATCGTATTAAATCCTTAATTACTAATTTACCTTAGCACCTTTTTGCCGCCTTCTATGTATACGCCCTTGGGCAGATGTTCATTGAACATTGAACATTGACCATTGACCGTTATCTCGCCTTGCTTATCGCCTCCCAGCCACTTCGGAACTTCGTCCCTCAGGGCTGACAACGGCTGCAAGACTCGATGAAGGTTCTTCGAACCATTGAGGATTGACCATTGAATCGTCAAATAGTTAAATCGTCAGATAGTCAAATTAAAGAGCTTGTCACTTGTCACTCGTCACTAAAAAGAGTTCGTTACTCCTTTAAGATGATGTATTAAGACAAAAAGAGGTCGTGTCTATTACTTTTGACACGACCTCATGAATATCAAATCTAATTAAATCCTTAATTACTAATTTTCCTTAGCAGCTTTTTGCCGCCTACGATGTATATGCCCTTGGGCGATTGACCATTGATGCGGCGTCCTTGGAGGTCGTAAACAGGGGCGTTGCCTACGTTGTCGGATGTGCCTACAGTAGCTATGCCTGATGGTGTGTCGATGTCGGTGAAGTAGCCCGGATAGCCGTTTCGGCCGTCGATGTAGGCGTAGTTTTTGTCCGTGTGCATGACGTCGTATGGAGTGCCTGCGCCGCCAACGAGGTTTGTGCAGTGGTAGAACATGTAATCCGACTTCGTGACGTTCTTCACGGTAAATAAGATTTTGACATAGATGGTCGCCAGGCTGGTGCAGTCGTAGAACATGTGTTCCGTGTTCGTCAAATTGACCGTATAGAAGCTGCTCAGGTCGAGCGTCTCCAAGCTTCCGCAGTCATTGAACATGTAGCTCATGTCCGTCACGTTGCCTGTGTCGAAATTGCTCAGGTTTACGCTTTCCAGCCCTGAGCATCCGCTGAACATGTAGCTCATGTCCGTCACCTTGGCGGTGTTGAAACCGCTCAGGTCGAGGTTCGTCAGCGCGGAGCTGCTGATGAACATGGCAGACATGTCCGTAACCTCGCTCGTGTTAAGGTACTCGAGGCCGTTTATCGTTGTCAGCTTGTTCATGTTCGAGAACCAGGAAGCGGTGGACGTGGGTCGTGCTTCGGCAAAAGACGGGTCGAAGCTCACGGTGGTCACGTTCTTGTTGTTGCCGTCTTTGTTCCACAGATTGTCCGCGCTCAGCAGATATACCTTTCCTGCGCGCGAGAGGCGGTCGATGTCGTAGTAGCACGTCAGCTGGCCATCGTTGTACACGGCATATTCGTCCCTGTAGGCCGAGAGATAGCCGGGGTTGCCCGTTCCGCCGTCAATGTGGGCGTATGCGGCATTAATGTGCGACCCATTATAGGTTGTTCCCTTGCTGCCGACGAGTTTCACGCAGCCATCAAACATGTAGTCCGACTCGGTCACCTCTTCCGTGCTCCACTTTTCGCTGGCATAGATTGTCTTCAGTGAAGAGCACGAGGAGAACATGTAGCTCATGTCAGTCACGCTGGAGGTGTTGAAGCTCCTGAGGTCGAGCGATGTGAGAAGATAAGAGCCGGAAAACATCCGGTACATGTTCTCCACGTTGATGGTGCTGAAGTTGCTTACGTCGAGAGTCTTCAGATAGCTGCATCCATAGAACATGTAGGCCATGGTCGTAACTTTGGATGTGTTGAAGTTGCTCAGGTCAAGCGACGTCAGGTAACCGCTATTGCCGAACATGTAGTTCATGCTCTTCACGTTGGCGGTGTTGAAGCTGCTCAGGTCGAGCGACGTCAGATGGGTGCCTCTGAACATGTGGCTCATCTCCGTCACGTTTGCCGTGTTGAAGTTCTCGACATTGAGCGTCTCGAGACTGGAGCAATTGCAGAACATCTGCGACATGTCGGTCACTTTCCTCGTGTTGAAATTGCTCAGGTCGAGTTCTTTCAGATTATTGCAATCCATAAACATGCTGTACATGTTTGTCACGTTTGCCGTGTTGAATTTGCTCAGGTTGAGCGCCGTCACGCTCTTGCATTGGTCGAACATGTGGCCCATGTCCGTCACTTTGGCCGTGTTGAATTTAGAAACGTCGATGGTAGTCAGGGCCTCACATCCGCAGAACATGTCGAACATGTTCGTCACCTGGCTTGTATTCAGGTATTCCGCCATGCCCTCAATCGTGGTAAGGTTTTTCATGTGAATGAACCACCAGCCTGTCGAGGTAGGCCGCGCATCGGCAAACGAGGAGTCGAACACCACCTTCGTGACGTCCGCGTACGTCCCGTCTTCATACCAGTCGGGGTTGCTCATGGGGGCGGGAAGGTCATACGACGTGCCTTCCCCGATGCCCTTCTGCGTGTCGTAGTAGAACGTCAGCGTATTGCCAGAGAATACGGCATAGGGCTGCAGCGGTGCTGCTTTGTATGTGAAGTAGCCCGGGTTGCTCCTTCCGCCGTCAACGTGTGCGTATGCGGCATCAACGTGAGAAGAATTGTAGGTTGTTGAGCTCCCGCCAAAGATACGGGTGCATCCTTGGAACATGTAGTCTGATTTTGTCACGTTTACCGTGCTCCATCTGCCGCTGACATATATCTTGTTCAGCGAACGGCAGGAACTGAACATGTATCTCATATCCGTCACTTTGGCGGTATTGAAACTACTGAGGTCGAGCGACGTCAAGTTGTCACAGGCAGAAAACATGTAGTACATGCTCTCCACTTTCTCTGTGTTGAAATTGCTTACGTCGAGTGATGTCAGAGGTATGCATTCATAGAACATGAAGGCCATGCTCTTCACTTTGGCGGTGTTGAAGCTGCTTACGTCGAGCGTCGCCAGAGAGCTGCAATTGCCGAACATGTAGGTCATGCTCGTCACTTTGGCGGTGTTGAAGTGCTTCAGGTTAAGGCTCGTCAGCTTGGTGCCTCTGAACATGTGGCTCATGTCCGTCACGTTGGCCGTATTGAAGTTGGTAATATAGAGTGTCGCGAGACTGGAGCAATTGCAGAACATCTGCGACATGGAGGTGACTTTCTCCGTATTGAATTTGCGCAGGTCGAGCTTTTTGAGCTCGTAGCAATCCATAAACATGCTATACATGGTCTCTACGTTGGCGGTGTTGAAGCTGCTCAGGTTGAGCTCCGTCAACTTCTTGCATCTTTCGAACATGTGGGCCATGTTCGTCACATTGGCGGTGTTGAAGTTCGACACGTCGATAGTTGTCAGGGCTGTGCAACCTTCGAACATGCAAAACATGCTCGTCACCTCGCTCGTGTTCAGGTATTCCGCCATGCCCTCAATTGTTGTGAGGTTTTCCATTTCCAGGAACCACCAGCCAGTCGAAATGGGCCGCGCATCGGCGAACGAGGAGTCGAACACCACCTTCGTGACGTCCACGTACTTCCCGTCTTTATACCATTGGGGGCTGCTCATGGAGCCGGGTAGGTCATACGGCGTGCCCGCGCGAGAACCCTTCTTTGTGTCGTAGTAGAACGTCAGCGTGTTGCCAGAGAATACGGCATAGGCCTGCTGTGCCTTCATGCCCTGCAGGCTCATGATGGCGCAGAGCATCAGAAGTAGAAGTTTCTTCATTTTTATGTGTTTTATTGTTTTGTCTTTCTCGCAGGCAGGAGCAAAAAATATGATAGACACACACTCCTTCAGGGTGCAAATATAAGAAAAAGAGCAAGAAACCATCCCTTATGCATAAAAAAAGTCAAAACGGAGCAAAAAGGTGCAGCCCCCTAACCAAAGAACAAGGCTTCCGTACCATAGTGGCGCGGAAGCCTTGTAGCCTAATTCAATTATTTACTTTATCTTGACAGCGTCGAGGATTTGCTTGAATACTTCCTTTTGCTCGTTCTTGTCCTTGGCAGTCTCGCCGTGGAAGGTTGCGCAGAGCATACCCTTGTCGTTGGGCAGCATTGTTGCGATATACATCGTATAGAAAGGACCGTCCTCAACAGACATCACCGTGTACTTCATGCCGCCGGCCTCAAGTTCGCCCTCAGCCTTAGCTTTCTCGTTGACGTCCATCTTCTTCCACTCGTCGATAGAATCGCGATAGTCCTTGAACTCTATCGTCACGTAATAGGTGGGAACCGTTTCCGTCGTGCGGAGGTCAGCCTTCCACTGATTCTCTTCTCCGTTGCGCTCCCATCCTTCCGGCAGGTTGATTGTGAAGCCGTTGGTGTCGATGAGTTTCGGGTCTGCCGTTGCCTCCTGGGGAGCTGCAGCGGAGTCGCTGTTCTCAACTTTTGCAGAATCGCTTGTTGCGTTTCCCTCTGCGGTCTTGTTGCCGCATGATGCCAGCAGTGCTGTCGAAGCCACTGCGATGGCAAAAACTAAAATTTTCTTCATCAGTATTATGAATTAAATAGTTATGTGGACTTGTTCCACGCTGCAAATATATGGATTTATTCTAATAAAGTGCGTTTTTGGGCATTATTTTGTTATCGCATACCCAAGCGCGACGGAGCCTATGCCAAGAACCAGGCTACCTACTGCATACAGCACGAAGGTCGTGTAGCTCCCCGACTGCAAGAGGGCGAGGCTTTCCTTCGAAAACGTCGAGAACGTGGTGAAACCGCCGCAGAAGCCCGCTGTCAGGAAAAGCATGAGCCCTGAAGTCGCGGTTGTGCAACGCCCCATGCAACCCCACAACAGGCCTATCAGCAAGCAGCCGAGGACGTTCACTGCAAAAGTTCCCCATGGGAAGCCACACGCTCCCACACGCACAAGTAGCGAAACGGCATACCTCGCCGCACCGCCGATGAAGCTGCCCGCTCCTACCAACAATATATCTCTAAGCATAGCGCACATTACCTTGTCGCAGCAAAAATAGGGATAATCCACAACAAAGCACTAATTTTTCCGCTATTTTGTGGTTTGGGGAGCATAAAAATGGAGAAACGGGACTTGTCGATTTGACAAATCCCGTTTCTTTTGTTGGGGTACCCGGACTCGAACCAGGAAAGGCAGGACCAGAATCTGCAGTGTTACCATTACACCATACCCCAAGACCTTTTTAGCATCGCGTGGAGCTTCCTTGCTCCGAAATGCGGGTGCAAAAGTAAGAAGTTTCGACATTACGACCAAGAAGAATGGCATTTTTTTTCAAAAAAAGTGTTTTCATGCGTCAAAAGTAGAAGATATGTAGTACTTTTGCGCACGATTTTACGAAAAACAGAAAAACAAGATATGGCAACGACAACAAAATTAGTAGATTCAATAGTGCGTGGCGCCCAGGAGAAGAAGGGCTTCGACATCATCGTCTGCGACCTACAGGGCATCGAGACGGCACCCGCAGAGTATTTCGTGATTTGCTCGGCTGGAAGTCCGCAGCAGGTGGACGCTGTGGCGGACAGCATTGAGGAGTTCGCACGCAAGGAGTGCGCCGAGAAGCCAACGGCCATCGTGGGGCGCAGCTATGCGCAGTGGGTGGCAATGGACTACGGCACTGTGATGGTTCACGTTTTCCTGCCCGAAGCCCGCGAGCACTATGACCTTGAGAACCTCTGGGAATACCGCGAGATGCGCGAAATACCTAACGACTTCTGATTCCATATGGCAAAAGACAACAAGAATATGCTCCCCTCGGCACCTGGTCAGGACAAGAACGGACGCAAGCCGCGCTTCAGCCTGAACTGGCTGTACTTCATACTCATAGGTGCCCTTGCCTATGTGCTTTTCTACGGGCAGCGGACAGAGACATCGAGCTTCAACAAGGAGGTGAGCTACACCGAATTCAAGAACTATGTAACGAAAGGCTACGGAGAAACGATGATTGTGAACCGCTCGGATGCCGAAGCACAGCTGGTGATATCCGCTGGCAGCGTGCGCGAGGTGTTCAAGCAGGGAACTGACGTCGTGGGACGAAAGCCGACGATATCGACGAAGGTACCTACCATCGACAAGCTCGACACCTTCCTGAGCGACGTACAATTCAAGGGCGAGGTGAAGTATGAAGAGTCGAACCACCTGCTGTCGAACCTCCTCTACAGCATCCTGCCCATCGTGCTCCTCGTGTTTCTTTGGTTCTGGATGCTACGCGGCAGTGGCGGCCCTGGTGGCGGAATGTTCAACATCGGGCGCAGCAAGGCGAAACTTCAGGAGAAAGGCGAGAAGGGCACAGGCGTCACCTTTGCCGACGTGGCAGGACAGGAAGGCGCAAAGCAGGAGGTGCAGGAAATAGTGGACTTCCTGAAGAATCCGCAAAAATATACCGAGCTGGGTGGAAAGATTCCCAAGGGCGCACTCCTCGTAGGTCCTCCGGGAACGGGCAAGACGTTGCTGGCGAAAGCCGTAGCTGGCGAGGCCAACGTGCCGTTCTTCAGCATGAGCGGTTCGGACTTCGTCGAGATGTTCGTGGGTGTGGGTGCCAGCCGCGTAAGAGACCTCTTCCTACAGGCGAAGCAGAAAGCCCCCTGCATCGTATTCATCGACGAGATTGACGCCGTCGGCAAGGCTCGCGGACGCAGCTCAACGTTCAGCCGCAACGACGAGCAGGAGAACACTCTCAACCAGCTACTGACGGAGATGGACGGCTTCGGATCAAACAGCGGCGTCATCATCCTGGCTGCAACAAACCGTGCCGAGATTCTGGATCCCGCACTGCTGCGCGCAGGACGCTTCGACAGGCAGATACACGTTGACCTGCCCGACCTGACAGAGCGCATTGCCATTTTCAACGTACACCTGAAACCTCTCAAATACGACGAGAACCTTGACATAGAGCTTCTTGCACGACAGACGCCAGGATTCTCAGGCGCCGACATCGCAAACGTCTGCAACGAGGCTGCCCTCATAGCTGCTCGCCACAGCCACGACAAGGTTGTCAAGCAGGACTTCCTTGACGCCGTGGACCGCATCATCGGAGGACTGGAAAAGAAGACGAAGATAATGACGGAGGGCGAAAAGCGCTCCATCGCTATCCACGAAGCTGGGCACGCAAGCGTGTCGTGGCTGCTCGAATTTGCCAATCCGCTCATCAAGGTGACGATTGTACCACGCGGGCAAGCCCTCGGAGCTGCATGGTATCTGCCAGAAGAGCGCACCATCACAACGAAGGAACAAATGCTCGACGAGATCTGCGCAACTCTCGGCGGACGCGCAGCCGAGGAACTGTTCACAGGCCATATCAGCAGCGGAGCCGCCAACGACCTCGAGAAGGTGACGAAGCGAGGTTATGGCATGGTGGCATATCTGGGCATGAGCGACGGTCTGCCAAACGTATGCTACTACAACAATCAGGAATATGGATTCTCGAAGCCGTACTCGGAGAAGACGGCAGAGCGCATCGACGCCGAGGTGCACCGCATGATACACGAACAATACGAACGTGCGAAGAAAATTCTCCTTGACAACAAGGACAAACACGAACAACTGGCAAATCTCCTCGTGGAGCGAGAGGTCATATTCCGCGAGGACGTGGAGCAGATATTCGGCCCGCGCCCATGGAAGAGCCGCTCCGACGAGCTCCTCGAACTGCAGGAAGAAGAGAACCGCCGCCGCGCAGAGCAGATGGCAGAAGAACACGCTCGCAAAAAAGCCGAGCAAGCTGCCAACGGCGATGCCGAGAGCAACAATACGCCGCCTGCACCACCACAAACTCCTAACGTATGATTCCCCACACCATGAGCAATCTCATACTACGCCTTTCGACAGGCATCGCATTTGTACTCGTACTCGTTGGCAGTATCGTACTCTCGCCAATATCGTTCTGCATACTCTTTGCTGCCGTTACAGGCCTGAGCCTGTGGGAATTCTCGACACTCGTGAACACGCATGCGGGAGCGTCCGTCAACCGCCTCATAAACACTATCGCAGGCGTTTATCTTTTCCTTGCATTCGCAGCATACGTCAGCGGCTACCAGGACAGCAGAGTGTTCATTCCATACCTCGTCAGCATCATCTACCTGCCCATTAGCGAACTCTACCTTCAGAAGGAAGACCCCTTGAAGAACTGGGCTTACGCATTCGCTTCGCAGTTGTACGTTGCCCTACCATTCTCGATGCTTGCCACGCTGGCATTCATGACAGACCCCGTCAGCGGCGAGGTTTCCTACAGTTGGCTGATGCCGCTGAGCGTGTTCATCTTCCTTTGGACTAACGACACGGGCGCATACTGCGTCGGCAGTCTGCTGCACAAGCGTTTCCCAGCAAAGCTTTTTGAGCGCATATCGCCAAAAAAGAGCTGGGTGGGAAGCATCGGCGGTGGAGTGTTGTGCCTCGTCGTGGCTGCCATCATGCACACTGCCTTTGATGCCAACATGGGATACCTGCAATGGGCTGGCCTCGCACTTACCGTCTGCATTTTCGGCACGTGGGGAGACCTCGTAGAAAGCCTGTTCAAGCGTCAGCTGGGGATAAAGGACAGTGGCAACATCCTTCCTGGTCACGGAGGAATGTTGGACAGGTTCGACAGCAGTCTGCTCGCAATACCTGCTGCCGTACTCTACCTTTATACCCTAAACTTTTTCTGAATAAAGAACCTTCCTGCGAAGTTCGTCAAGTAGCTCGCGACCTGCAGTAGTAGCACATCCGCGAAGAAGCATCAATCCTGTGTTTAGGAAAACTTCGCGTGGCGAATAATAATGGAAGATTTCCATCTGGTTCATGCGGTCGCTGCCTGAATTGATAAAGCGGAAAAGCAAGCGGTAGTCAACGTCGGCCTCGAACATACCCTGCTCGACGCCAAGAGCAAAGAAATTCACAAAACGTTCCTCAAGCATCATGCGGCGTTGGCGCGCTGCCTCCTGAAGGCGTGGAAAGCGCCAAAGGTCCTTGATGGCTGACATGGAGATATGGTCTGCCACCTGAAGCATGTAATCCAGCTGGTGGATGATGATAGTCATAATGTCGTTACCACTGGCAATCTCACTCTCGATGCGCCGTGTCTGCTCCCGCGTCTCTGCCTCGTAGCACAGGAGTATGAGTTCCTCCTTATCACGAATAATCTGATAGAGCGTCCGCTTTGAGATGCGCAGATATCGCGACACCTCGTCCATAGTGACAGCACGGATGCCCTTCTCAAGGAAAAGCGACTTTGCAGCTTCGACGATGCGCTTCTGGAGTTCGGCGTTGACGACCATGTCTTCCGCTTTCTTCATCTTCTGACCTTTGTTTTGTGTTCGTTTGTGTTCGTTTCTGCTCGCAAAAGTAGGGATTTTTCTGAAAACGCAACTTCTTAATCGCGTTTTTTGTCCCATTTTTTCGTAAAAAGCGTAAATTCCAGACTTCAATGCAAAGTTTTTTCCTCTGATATTAAACCTTTTAGGTTTTTGGATGTCTTAAAGAGGTCTTTTTTGTATAATATCAAACACAACACCATACATTTTTATGAAGTACAGACTTCTTCTTACACTCCTTATCGGCACACTCGCTGCCTCGTCGGCACTTGCACAGAAGCGCTACGTGGTGGATGGCGTCATTGCCGACAAGGACCAACAGTATTGCCTCATGTATGCTGCAGCGGCAGCACTTCAGAAAGACGGTAGCGTCGCCAAAGGCGTGATGACCGACAGTCTGGGCCGCTTCAAGTTGGAACTTGACAAGGCTGGCGACTACACGGTACGCCTCAGCTATATCGGCTACGAGACGCAGCAGCACCGCATCAGTCTTTCTGACGAAGCTGATACGGTGCACCTCGGAGTTATGTTTCTCCAAAACGAAGACCGCGAGATTGGCCCCGCCATCGTGACGGCGACGGTTGCACGCGTACAGCAGGTGGGCGACACGACGATGTTTAACGCCGATGCCTATCGCGTGCCTGAAGGTTCCACGCTCGAAGCCCTCGTGCAGCAATTGCCAGGAGTTCAGGTTGCCGACGACGGTACCATCACGTGGAACGGCAAGAAAGTCAACAACATACTCGTGAAGGGCAAGGACTTCTTCAAGGGCGACACAAGCGTAGCGATGAAGAACCTGCCGACCAACATTGTGTCGAAAGTGAAAGCTTACGACAAGAAAAGCGACTACGCTGAGCAGACGGGCATCGACGACGGCGAAGAAGAAACAGTCCTCGACCTCGACCTGAAGCGCGACCTCAACCAAAGCTGGATTATCAACGCCGACGTAGCCTATGGCACCCACGACCGCTACAATGCGCGCCTGTTTGCCACACGCTTCACTGACAACAGCCGCATCACGGCTTTTGGAAGTCGCAACAACGTTGGCGACCGCGGCTTCGGCGGACCGCGTGGCTTTGGCGGGCAGAGCGGACTTACCACTACAACGTCGGGAGGTCTGGACTTCACCTGGGACAACGGTCTGAAGCGCTATGCCGGCGGCCGCATCGAGCTGGGAGGAAACGTGCGCTACAACCATACAAGCAACGACCTCGTATCGCGCACGAGCAGCGAGACATTCCTCTCGGGCGGAGGCTCAAGCTCATTTGGCAACAGTCGCAACAAGTCCGACTCGCATCGCACGTCCGTAAGCACGGACTTCCGCTTCCAATGGAATCCAGACTCGATGACGAACGTATCGCTGCGCCCATCATTCTCGCACAACCACAGCCGCAACGGCGCCGACCGCCTGAGCGCAACGTTCAACGCGAACCCCTACGACGTCAACGGCATCGAGAACCCGCTCGACAGCCTTATGCAGCGCAATGCTGACATTATGGACGTAGCCGTGAACAGCAATAGCCGCCTCTCCATGGGATCGTCGAACTCCAACCAGGTGGGAGCGAACTTATCTATCACGCGAAGACTCGGCACGACGGGCAGAAACCTGAGTTTCCGCGGAAACGTATCATACACGCACTCGCGCAGCACGAGTTTCACCATCAGCGATATCCACTACTTCACGACAGGACAGGAGACGTCGAGCAGTTTCCTCAACCAGTACAACCTCACGCCGAACACGAACATGAACTATAGCCTGCGACTCGGCTACGTGGAGCCGCTGGGCAAAAACTGGTTCGCAGAAGCGCGCTACGAATTCTCATACCGCTATCAGGACAGCGACCGCTCGCTCTATAAACTCAACGAGCTGCAGGACGGCGAATGGGGAAGCTCAGAGAATCACCCCGCCATAGGTACCCTGCCCACCGAGGCTGCGCTGCTGCAATCCGTGCGCGACGACTTCAACAGCCAGTACGCCGAATACAAATACTATAATAATAATGTCAACGTCGGCGTGCGCTATAACAGCGAGACGATACGTTTCAACGCAGGCCTCTCGTTCAATCCGCAACACACAAAGATGCAGTACGAGCGCCCAGGGCAGAACCTCGACACGCTCGTGACGCGCAACGTCTTCAACTTCGCGCCTGAGGCTCGCTTCCGCTATCGTTTCAGCCGCACAAACTCTCTTGAGTTCTCATACCGCGGCTCCTCCAGCCAGCCCTCGATGACGAATCTACTGAACGTTGTTGACAACAGCGACCCGCTGAACGTCTCCATGGGTAACCCCGGCCTAAAGCCTTCGTGGTCGAACACCTTCCGCGCCGAGTACCGCGGCTACAATGCCGAGCGCCTTGCTGGCATCAACGCGGGCGTTGACTTCTCGACGACATCGAACTCCATCGAGCAGCGCATCGTGTATGACGAAACGACGGGTGTGCGATACTCAAGACCAGAGAACATCAACGGCTACTGGCGCGCAAACGGACGGCTGATGTACAACTTCAGCTTCGGCCCCGAGCAGCTCTTCTCATTGACGACAAACACGGAACTCGGCTACACCCAGAACGTCGGCTACGTGAGCCGCATGGGTACGGCACGCTACGTGCGCGAACTTTTCCGCGCCTACAGCCTGCCAGCGACAAAGAGCACGCAGACGGCAGACTACTACGACAACGTCTTCGCCACAAGCCAGGCCGTAAAGAACTACAACCGCACGACAAGAGTCGGCGAGCGCCTGAACCTGAACTACCGCGCACCATATTTCGACATCGGACTGACGGGAAGCCTCAACTATCAGCATGCCCGCAACACGGTACAAACAACAGGCAACCTTGATACGTGGCTCTTCTCCTACGGTCTGACGGCAAGCACGACAACCCCCTGGGGCATGGGCATCTCCACGGACATCCGCATGTCGTCGCGTCGCGGATACTCCGACAACTCGATGAATACAAACGAGCTTCTTTGGAACGCACAGCTGTCGCAGAAGTTCCTGAAAGGTAGCCCGCTGACGGTGAGTCTGCAATTCTACGACATCCTCCACAAGCAGAGCACCGTATCGCGCACGCTGAACGCACAAATGCGCAGCGACACGTGGTCGAACGCCATCAACTCCTACATCATGCTGCGCATCGTTTACCGCCTGAACATCTTCCCCAGCGGCGGCTCTGCGAAGTCTAATGGCGGCTACCGCGAACGTGGCGACGACCAGCGTGGCGGACGTCCTGAAGGAGGCGAAGGCCAGCGCGGCGGCAGAGGCGGCGAAAGAGGTGGCGGCGAAAGAGGCGGCGGAATGCCTCCCGCTGGCGTCCATGTTAGCCGCTACGCTTTTTAATTCCAAAAATTATTCCTACTTTTGCACGCGAAACAGACATGAAGGCATGAAAACATTCGCGTACATCGTAGGAATGACACTAATCCTGAGTGCCTGCACCGGCGAGGACAGAAGTGGCGAAGAGCCCTTCCCCCCGACGGTGCGGACGCATTTTGCAAACGTCGCAGCCGACGCCTGCAACTTTCAGGGAGAAGTCGTAGCGTCGCCAAACAGCAACGTGACGGAGCGCGGCTTCTACTACGGCAACGATACGCTGCGCGTGCAGCTCTTGGCGCCGCTTTCAGACGAGCCCGTGTTCGAAGCCACAGCCACGGACCTGAAGGCTGGCGACTATTATGTATATGCCTATGCCACCAACGGCATGGGAACAAGCCATGGCGACACGCTCACCTTCAACATTCTCCCCTAATATCGTTCTTCCCGAAACCAAACAAAAATCCACACAATATGTCAAAAAAGAAAGCACTACTGATGATCCTCGACGGATGGGGCATCGGAAACAAGCAGAAAGGCGACGTCATATACCAGACACCGACGCCCTTCCTCGATGAACTGAATGCAAAATATCCCCACTCGCAACTTCTTACGAGCGGCGAGAACGTGGGACTGCCCGACGGCCAGATGGGAAATAGCGAGGTCGGACACCTGAACATCGGTGCAGGACGCATCGTGTATCAGGACCTCGTGAAAATCAACCGCGCCATTGCCGACAACAGCATCATGCAGAACCCTGAAATCGTGAACGCATACTCCTACGCTCGCGACAACGGCAAGGGTGTACACATCATGGGACTGACGAGTACGGGCGGCGTGCACAGTTCGCTCGACCACCTCTTCAAACTTGTAGATATCGCACGCGAATACGGCGTTGCCGAGCGCACGTTTGTACACTGCTTCATGGACGGACGCGACACCGACCCCAAGAGCGGCGCAAGCTACATCGAAGCCCTGCAGAAGGAATGCGACCGCACGGGCGCACACATCGCCAGCATCATCGGCCGCTTCTACGCCATGGACCGCGACAAGCGCTGGGAACGCGTGAAGGTTGCCTACGACCAGCTCGTCGAAGGCAAGGGACGCCAGGAGACGGACATGGTGCAGGCCGTGCTCGACTGCTACGAGCGCGACAGCGAGGACTTCAAGGACACCGACGAATTCATGGAGCCCCTCGTAAACGCTAACGTGGACGGCAGAATCAAGGAGGGCGACGTCGTCATCTTCTTCAACTACCGCAACGACCGCGCAAAGGAGCTGACCATTGTACTTACGCAGCAGGACATGCCCGAGGCTGGCATGAAGACCATACCCGGACTACAGTACTACTGCATGACGCCCTACGACGCATCATTCCAAGGCGTACACATCCTCTTCCCAAAGGAGAATGTCGATAATACTCTCGGCGAATACCTCAGCAGATGCGGACTGCGCCAGCTCCACACCGCCGAAACGGAGAAGTACGCACACGTAACCTTCTTCTTCAACGGCGGACGCGAGGCTCCCTTCGAGGGCGAGGATCGCATCCTCGTGCCCAGCCCGAAGGTCGCCACCTACGACCTGAAGCCCGAGATGTCGGCATACGAGGTGAAGGACAAGCTCGTCGAAGCTATCCGCAAGGACGTTTACGATTTCATCGTCGTGAACTTCGCAAACGGCGACATGGTGGGACACACGGGCGTATATGAAGCTATCGAGAAGGCTGTCGTCGCCGTTGACTCCTGCGTGCGCGACGTCATCACCGCTGCCCTCGAGGTGGGCTACGAGTCCATCATCATCGCCGACCACGGAAATGCCGACAACGCAATCAATCCTGACGGCACACCCAACACTGCCCATTCGCTGAACCCCGTACCCTGCATCTACGTGTCGCAAAACACAGGCGCAACGGTCAAGGACGGCGTACTGGCAGACGTTGCACCCAGCATCCTGCACATTCTCGGACTGCCGCAGCCGAAGGAGATGACAGGACACGACCTGATAAAATAGAAATGTAAGCGGCATACGGCCGCGTACCAACATAACGAATCTTTCGCCCCTTTCGCAGGCTGGCTCACTACGCAAAACAATGAGTACGCCGCGCGAAAGGGGCGAAAGTCGTTTTACGATTCATCGAACTGCGCAGCTCGAGATTTCTTGCATGGGCAAAGTGGGGCACTTCCTTGGGCGAAAACTGTTTTTCCTGCGTCGGAAAAACATCAAGCACGCTTCTCGAGAAAGCACGGTGTGGTGGTTGTAATAGTTTGCGGCGATTTCCCTCTTTATACACGACATCCCAACGCTCCCAAGCGCCTTGTGCCCTACATTTCAGACACTGCGCGTTGAGTGCGTTGGGATGTTTACGCGAAAAAATCTGGAGTGCTACGGACTATTCTTTCCAGTCGTCGTCCCAGATGCCCTGCTGGCGTGTGCGCGCTGCACCACTGCTACCGCCACGATAGTTCATGTTGGCGTTAGACTCAACCTTACTCTTACTGGCGCAGATGATTCTGGATTCTTCTATGCGCAGCACCTGAGCAGCGGGCTTTGTATATGATTTCTTTTCCATTGTTCTATATTTTTCTGAGGCTATTAGATGACAAAGATTCTCTTTCACACGACGTAAACGCCCTTCTTCGTAACGCCGCGCGCAGTCCCCATGTAGAAGCCGCAGATTACGTGTTACATGTCAAGGATGAGGATTCTTCTTACAATAGTCTTTTCTTTTTTCGGGCACAAAAGTACGATAATCTTTTGACAACCTGAACGTTTCTTGCATATATCTTTCACAATAAAGCGTCCAAGGTGAACTCCTTCGCGCAGGAAGAATGGGCGAAATGCGCTCTTCGATGCAAAAACGGCGCATCTTTTTCATAAACCACAGACGTGAAATGAATATCCCACAGACGTGGGATATGGAAACCACAAGCGTGGGATATTCATCTCACGTCTGTGGTTTATGAACGAGATACAATAAAGCAGGAACAAAAGTCCCTGCTTATTGCGCTTTCGAGCTATTCCGAAATTGCGGGAAAGCCCGAAACTATGTATCGCTTGTATTAGTCCTCGGCAGCCTCCTCGTCGGCACTTTCCTGCTCGCGCGCTGCCTTTATCTTCTCAGCGATGTCGGCGAGTTCCTCCTTGAGGCGCACAATCTTGCGCTCCACTTCCTCGACGAGGCTGTTGCCGCCCTTGCTCTTCGCGTTGAAGAAGCTGAGGTTTGTCTCGTAAGTCTTTATCTCGTCGCGCTTAGCTTCGAACGCGTTCTGCAGGCGCTGCATTTCGCGACCGAGCTCGTTCACACTCTTATCGGCCACGCTGCGACGGAAGTTCTCGACGCTGCGACGGCGTGCGGAGATGTGGAGTTCCTTGTAGATGCGGTCGAGCACTTCGCGGTACTGCTTGTAAATCTTGTCCTTCTTGCGGAAGGGGACATGCCCGATGGATGCCCAGCGGTCCTGCAGCTCGCGAACTTTTTCAGCGGTGGCTTCGGCACCTTCTACGAGCATAGCCTCGAGCTGTGCCACGACGTCCTGCTTCTGGATGTAGTTCTCCTCTTCCTCGCGGCGCTGGTCGCCGGTAGCCTCCTTCTTTTTCTCGAAGAAGAAGTTGCAGGCTTCGTTGAAACGCTTCCAAAGAGCTTCGGAAGCCTTGTGGGAGACGGGACCTACCTCTTTCCAACGCTTCTGGAGGTTCACGAACTTCTGCGTCGTGGCGTTCCAGTCGGTACTTTCCTTCATGGCTTCAGCCTCCTCGACGAGGCGGTTCTTCTCCTCGAGGTTCGTGCTCTGCGCCTCGCGCATTGTGCGGAAGAACTCGGCCTTGCGCTGGAAGAAGCGGTCGCATGCTGCGCGGAAACGCTCGAAAATCTTTGCGTTCACCTTGCGCGGCGTGAAGCCGATGGTCTTCCACTCTGCCTGCCAGTCGATTACCTGCTTCGTGAGCTTGTCCCACGCGCCGAATCCCTTGACGTTGTCGAGGTCGAGCTGCTCAAGCTGTTCGCAGAGCGCCTCTTTCTTCTGCAGGTTCTCCTCTTCCTGGGCTTTCATTCCCTCGAAATATGCCTGATGGCGCTTGTTGATGACAGTGGAAGCCTCCTTGAAGCGTGTCCATACCTCTTCGCGCTTTTCCTTCTCGACGGGGCCGGCCTCGCGGAACTCTTGGTGTAAGTCCTGAAGCTG
>JAEEGL014273827.1_pt1 | contig 18446 bp, 13 predicted proteins | sample 9134231 | NCBI WGS metagenome assembly JAEEGL01 (sample SAMN16246548, study PRJNA631951) | gut metagenome | biome: gut microbiome; feature: rumen; material: fiber-attached | host: Bos | place: Iran: Karaj | collected 2018-10 | reverse complement strand
ATGGTCAGACCGCTTTCATGGACAAAATTACAAGTTTGGGGTATGAAGAGGGTGTAACACGCAACTGGAGTGACAGCGTGGAGATATCCATCACTGAGCCTCGGTGTGCGTATGCTAACATTACAGGTGTTAACAAAATGCCAAGATACAAAAAACATCCCGTTAAAGCTTGGTTTGAGTTTTATGATGGCAATGGAAACTATTTCAAGAAACGGATTATTCTTGATGCGCAAGGCAATAGTTCCTTAGGTTATCCTAAACGTAATTTCGAAGCGGATTTCTGCGAAGACGAATGGGTCGGGGATAAGACACCTGAAATCAATTTTGGAGATTGGGTAACTCAAGATGGTTTCCATTTCAAGGCATATTATTACGATCGGTTTCGTGGTCTTGCCGTCGTTTGCTACAAGTTGTACGACCAGGTGATAGCCGACAGAGGCGGTTTCAAAGGGCGAGCTTGGAGCCGTTCAGGGGTTCAGCACAAGAAATTTGACGAGAAAGCCCTTTGCCATCCCGATGGCTTTCCTGTGGCCGTCTATCTGAATGGCAATTATCTGGGACTTTTCTCCTGGCAGCTGAAGAAACATCGCAAGAATATGAATCTGATAAAGGATGTCCCTGAGATGATACATATTGATGGCGAGACGACCCGCCCTGCGTTGTTTGCAGGCAGTGTCAAGTGGTATTATTGTGAAATTCGCAACCCCAAAAAGATGTACTTGATGAACGGAGAGGAGTACGATAAAGACGAAAGGGGGGAATTGATGGACGAGACCTCTGCATTTTACAATCTCCCGGATGATACAGAGAAAGTGAAAAAGGATAAGGAGATTACAGCCAAGACGAAGAGCTATATCGTTCAACTCGGTGATTATTATAATCAGATGTATGATTTGTACAAAGCTAAAGTCGGGGCAGCCCAAATGCGTGAGGAAACCGAAAAAAGATTTGATGTCCCGGGTTTGATTGACTATTGGCTCTTCACCATCATGACCAACAACTATGATGGAATGTTCGGCAACTGGCAATGGGCAACATGGGATGGCCAAAAATGGTTTGTCAATCCTTATGACCTTGATTGCACATTTGGACTGGAAAACTACGGCCGCTTCATCTATCCACCTAATGTATGCAGCTATCGCGGTAATATCGCCATGACTTATCACCCGTTCGTGTGGCTCAAATCTTATTATTGGGATGATGTGCTTGCCCGTTATGCACAACTACGCGACAACCATATTTTCGACACTGAGAATATCATGTCGCTCTTATATGATTGGTTAGGACGCATTGATGATGATATATTCGCTGAAGAGTGGATAAAATGGCCTAACAGTCCATGTATATCCGAAGAAATCATCAGCGAAAACTGGGAACATGTCAACAATTGGTCTGGCTGGAACAATTACAAGGTATACAGCGATACTGTTACCTACAATGAAGGTGATGTCGTTACCTGGCACTATCGGAAGTGGAGAGCAAAGACAACGACAAAAGGCGTCCTGCCTTGTGTCAAGGAAGGTTATACGGATTCTCCCGAAAGAGTGCAAGAGTGGATTGTCGGCCGCCTCGCATGGTTGGACGAGATGTTCGGCTATACTCCTAAACCAATTATTAAAGGTGATGTCAACAGGGATGGTGTAGTCAACGTTTCTGATATCATGTTGATAGTCAATCACATCTTAGGCAGCATGAATGTCAATAATATTGAGGCTGCAGACATGAATGGAGATAAATCGATCAACGTCTCCGATATCATGGCCATCGTGAACCTCATTCTTGATATGGATGTGACGGAATGACGTATCCGTGATTGTCATCATCCTTGTGTCAAAACCAACCATCCCGAAGCACTGTCTCAGCGCTTCGGGATGGTTGGTTATTGGCGGATGATGTGGCTCGTCGGCCTATTGCTTCACGATGTTCACGTCCATTACCTTGTGCGGGAACATGAATCCGCGCTCCTTCAGTTTCTGATAGACGGTCTCGTTCATGTAGAAATACACGGTCCAGTAATCGGCTCCCTTGCACCAGGTGCGGGTGTTGACCACTACACCGGCTTCTCCGAGTTCGGTCAGTCCTATCCAGGGCTCAGCCACAACGGGCGAATCCTCCACGGGACCTTGGCAGATGAGCGGATTCTCGCTCTGGATTTCACGGATGGCGCTCTTGACTTGGTCAAGGTCCGTGCCGTAGGCGAAACGGTAGTCGAGGTCCACACGGCGGTATTTCTCTGTGGAGTAGTTCTTCATCGAACCTGTTGAGAGCACTCCGTTGGGAATGATGATGGTCTGTGCGTCGTTGGTCAGAATGATGGTATTGAAGATTTGGATTTCCTTCACGGTGCCCATGAAGCCTTGTGCCTCGATGAAGTCACCCACCTTATAAGGCTTGAAGAGCAGGATCATCACACCGCCGGCGAAATTCTGGAGTGTTCCGCTCAATGCCATGCCGATGGCCACGCCGGCGGAAGCGAACAGTGCGATGAAGGATGAGGTCTCGATGCCGAGGATGGAAATGATGACAATCAGCAGCAGCAGCCATGACACCACGCTGACGATGCTGGTCAGGAAGGAATAGAGCGACGGATCGACATTGCTGCGCTTGAGCATCTTGGTGATGAGTTTGTTGAGCCACTTGATGATGTATCGTCCGATGAAATAGACGACGATGGCCACAATGAGGTTCTTGCAGAAACTCATGGCCCAGTTTCCGAGCAGTGAATAGGTCTCGGGGGATAGGATTTTTTCTAACATGGTTATTGTTTTTAAAGGTTAATATGGTGTGTTTGCATTTGATGGCGTGTGTGCTTGGCTGATAGTGGGATCATTCCAAGGTCTCCTCGATGTTGTAGCGCGGACGGTCCTTCACCTCCATGTACATCTTGCCGATATACTCGCCGGTGATGCCGAGTCCGGTGAGGACAGTGCCGCCGACGAACCAGATGGATAGGATGAGCGACGACCATCCCGTCACCACGTCGCCTGTGAAATACTTGTAGAGCACCCAGATGAAGATGCAGAAGGAGATGAGGATGAACAGCAAGCCGGTGTGGAAGAGCAGGCGGAGGGGCTGGATGCTGAAAGACGTGATGCCGTCGATGGCGAAATTGAGCATCTTCTTCAGCGGATATTTGCTCTCACCGGCAAAGCGCTTGGCGCGGTCGTAGTAAACCTTGTCTGACTTGTAACCCACCAGCGGCACCAGTCCCCGCAGAAACAGGTTGCGCTCGCGGTAGTTGGAGAGTTGCCGGACGGCCCTGCGGCTCATCAGACGGTAGTCGGCATGGTTATAGACTGATTTCACGCCCAAAGTACGCATGAACTTGTAGAAACCCAAGGCCGTGGTGCGCTTGAACCAAGTGTCGGTGGCTCTGCTCTTGCGCACTCCATACACCACGTCGTTGCCTTCCAGGTATTTCCTCACCATTTCGGGTATCACTTCCACGTCGTCCTGCAGGTCGGCATCAATGCTCACCATGATGTCGGCTTTCTCGCAGGCCGTGAAAAGTCCGGCCAGCAGGGCGTTCTGATGGCCGCTGTTGGCCGCCAGTTTCACACCGCCGACAAGAGGATTGGCCGCATGGAGGCGCTCGATGATTTCCCAGGTGCGGTCGCGCGAACCATCATCCACCGGCAGCATGCGGCTCTCTTCGCTCACCAGGTCTTCCTTGACCATGCGCTCGATGATGGCCGTGATGCGGCGAGTGGTCTCCTCCAGCACTTCCTCCTCGTTGTAGCAGGGGATGACGATATATAAAACGGGTTTCTTCATAGCCTGTCGTGTTTGTCCGTGTCACACAATGACGCAAAATTAATACAAATGTTTGGATTATACAAATTTTTTTGTCCACCCCGTTTTTTCTTTTTCTAAATCGGCTGTATTTGGCGAAAATGACGTATCTTTGCAAAATAAAGGGCAGATATACACGATAGACAAATAATCATAATAACTTATCAAAAACCGATCAACATGAAAAGAAAACTATTACTCTTTGCAGTCTTGATGATGGTGGGTGCCTTGGGGTGCAGCGTCTATGCACAGAAGGATGTCACCGCCAAATACATCAAGAATGCTAACCTGAGCAGTCTTAGTGGCTGGACTGTTAAGAACTTCAACAATCCTTTGAAAGGCAACAACACCATCGGCTATGCCAGTGAGTCCTATGCAGGATGGGATAATGTTACCGTTCATGAGTACAGCCTCACCCAGGAAATCACATTGCCAAAAGGCAAATACACGTTGGTGAACTACTCGTTCTTCCGCTATGGACAAAGTTACGACTACGACAACCGTGTTTCTCTGGCTTATTTAAAGGCTGGCGACAAGGAGGTGGCCATTAAGACCCTGGGAAGCATTGAAGCCAGTGGTTATGCTAACTCTCAGGCAGAGGGCGCCAACGTATTCGACTCGAAGATGTACCGCAACACGCTCGACTTCGAGATTACTGCCGACAACACCAAGATAGAGATCGGCCTTTACGGAACCTTTGACGACTTGATACGCTCATGGGTCATCGCTGGCATGTTCGAACTCATCGACAACGGACAGGAGGCTACCATGGATTCTCCCTTCGACGTGACAGGCTATCTCACCAACCCTGGTTTCGAATACCGTGACATGTCGGGATGGACCACAGAGAACATTGGTGAACTCTCCAACAGCTATATCTTCCAGACGCAGAGCAACAATAGTTTCGCCAACAAGGCCGGAGGTTTTTATGCTGAGGCTTGGCAGGCAAGCGGTGCTCTCAGCGACCGTAAGATGTCACAGAGCCTGAGAGACCTGCCCAACGGTTTCTATCAGCTCTCCGCATACGTCAGCTATGGCAGTGCTGGCGCCTATCTCAAACTCAATGAGAAAGCAACGGAAGTGACAGCAGGAAACTCTGGAAAATATACCGTGGGATGCGTCATCAACGATGGTAACCTCACCGTGGAGGCTGGCGTGAGGGGTGGTGAAGCCAACTACCTCTGCTTCGACCGCTTCACTCTCGCTTATTGCGGCGATATCGCCAAAGCCCTCAAGACGCTCTGTGAGTCGGTGACCAAGTATCAGGGAACCATCCCCTCCGCTTATTACGAGTCTTTGGCCCAGAACGTGGCAGGCTACAACAAGACTTATTCTGACGTCGATGACTATATCAGTGCCATTAACGCTGTCAATGCGTTGTTCGCCGAGGCTGACAAATTGGTGGAAGCCTATGCTGACTACAAGGAGCTGTACGCCATCATCCAGACGCTCGCCGATGCCAAGCCTTACAAAGAAATCGTCGCCAATGCTCACAAGACTCTGGAGAACGCCCTCTCCGATGGCGCTGCCAATGCTGAGCGAAGCACCACCGCTGAGGCGCTCGAAGACGTTTGCGCCACACTCAAGGCTGCCGGTGTCCAGTATGCCAAGGACGCTGACCCGATGGGTGATGCCAAGTTTGACCTGACCTTCATGCTCGTCAACCCCAACCTCGAGGGACTCACGACATGGGCGAAATGCGAAGGCTGGTACACTGAACAGTCTGATGGCAATAGCCAAGTGATGGAAAACGAAAGTAAGGCTTACGAGGGTAAGTCATTCTTCTATGAGTATTGGAGCAGCCCCGCCAAGGACAATGGCCTCTTCACACTCTACACCACGATGAATCTCGCTCCCGGTGTCTACAACATGTCATGTCTGGCCTTCGCTGAAGATCAATATGCAGGCAAGAATGTCAGGGGCGTGAAATTCTTCGCCAACGACACCGAAGGTTCCACCATCAGCAGTACGACACTGATGCCTGCCAGCATCGAGTTCGTCCAGACCGCTGAGGGTGAGGTGAAAGTGGGTCTGAAGGCCGTAGCCGGAAACACTTGCAACTGGATGGGTATTGGCTATGTCGAACTCTTCGAGGTGGCTCCGAAAGAGGCCAAACTCTCCGACACCGACACCCAGGCTCCTGCTGCCGGCGCTTATGCCAAGCTGACCAGTGACCGTAAACTCCTCAAAGGTCTCAACACCATCGTCCTGCCCTTCGCTACGACGAAAGATGAGCTCCGCGTGGCTCAGGTGCTCAAGTTCAATGGCACCGAGAACGTGAATGGCAAGGTTCGCCTGCTCTTCTCTGAGGTCGAGGAGTTGTCACCCAACACACCGTATGCCGTGTTCGTCGATGCTGACCAGACATTGCCCGTCTTCGAGAACAAGACCGTCGCTGAACCCAATGACCTGACTGCCGCAGGCGAGGAATACAGTTTCGTCGGAACCTACAGCCAGTTCACCAACAGCAATTCTCCAATCGTGGCAGGCGACTATGTGGCCGGCAATATCGATTTCGATAAAGCCAATGGCGGCAACGGACTCAAAGCCTACCGTGCTTATATGAAGAAGGTCGGTTCTTCTTCTGATGAGGTGGAAACCAGCATCAATGGTTTCGTCATCGACGGTATCCAACTGGTTGAGACGAGCGAGAACCAAACTTCCGAGAGTATTTATAACCTCAATGGTCAGAAGGTGAGCAAAGCCCTCAAGGGTGTTTATATCATCAATGGCAAGAAGGTCGTTGTAAAATAATAACCTAATTAAAACGAAGGAAATGAAAAAGATATATTTGCCACCATTTATTACCGTAAGATCCATCCTCGGTGATGGTTTCATGGAAATCGTCAGCGACGGTGATGGTAATTATCATCAGGACATCGACCCTGCAAACGATGAGGGCACTGATGCTGATGGACGTAGCAACAAAATGGGTATCTGGGATGTCGAATAATCCCGGAGAACATGTTGAACAAAATAGGGCGGGTCTGTATGGCTCGCCCTTTTTGGGAAGTATTCGTGAATGATCATGACCACCTATAGCTGTCGCTGATTTTGAGAGGCTCTTTCTTTTATCTCATGCTGGCCTTCACCCTGGCGGCTATTGTGCCCGAAGTGGTGATATGGAAGTATTACGCCCCTGATTTGCCGATGGGGTGGAAGATGGCTTATGCTGTCACAACGCTGTGGGTGGCATTGTCTTTGTGGGTGATGCATACTTGGCCTTTCGGTCATGTCAGGTCATTGCGCTTCTTTTTCTTCACGCTCGTCTTTGTCATCTTGCCGAAGTTGATCTTCATCGTGCTGGCTCCTCTTATGGGATGGAAAATCGCATTGGGCTGTTGCTTCCTGGCCATTGCCGCTTTCGCCTATGGGTTGATCTGGGGATGGAGAAAACTGAAAGTCAGGGAGGTGAGCATCCTGTCGCCTGAGTTGCCGCCGGCTTTTGACGGTTACCGCATCCTTCAAATATCTGATTTGCATGTGGGTACATTGGCCTCGCATCCTGAGTTGGTGCAACAAGTAGTTGAGAGGGCCAATGCACAGAACCCGGATTTGATCGTGTTTACGGGCGATCTGGTCAATCATGAGGTCAGCGAGGCAGAACCATACATCGATACGCTTTCCTGCTTGCAGGCACCCGATGGTGTGCTGGCCATCCTCGGCAATCATGATTATGTAGATTACAAGCATTTCGACCATTTGCTCGAGATTGAGCGGCAGATGGGGTGGCATACGCTTCTCGATGAGTCGGTGACAATTCACCGGGCGGGTGATTCCATCTTCGTCATCGGGGTGGGGCATGTCTGCTACAATTCCGAACTCACCTATGGAAACCTGGCGGATGCGGCGAAAGGAGTGCCCGACCATTCCTTCCGTATATTGCTGACCCATAACCCTGCCCATTGGAACATGCCCGACTTGATGGACAGCGACATCCCCCTCACGCTTTCTGGCCACACCCATGGCGCGCAGATGCGTTTCGGCAAATGGTCTCCAGCGCGGTTGATGTACCGTGAATGGGGCGGTATCTATCAACGTGGATCAAGGTTTCTGTATGTCTCTTTGGGCATCAGCGGTACGGTGCCTTTCCGTCTGGGTGCATGGCCGGAAATCAATGTCATCACACTCCGTCGGGGCACAACATAGTTCGATTCTCTTCTTGGTGAGAATCTTCGAATGAAAATCAATGGATCTCTGAGGCAAGCAGCCGGCTCACTTCAGCAGGATTGAGCGCCCATTCATAGGTGTAGCTCTCGTCTGCTTCCCCGGCTGTGGAGACCAGTGTCAGTGACTGGGCTTCTGCTTTCATCTTCAGCAAGTCTCCAATGGATAGCTTCTCCTCAAGGCGCTTGAGCAAAGCCTTGACGGAAGTGGTGCTCAAGCTACGCATCGTCTGGGCCGAGTATGGCATTTCCAACCAGATAATCTCGCGCTTGGCCACATCAAGCACACCGAAAACAAGACCTTTTGAGAGATTGCCTTCGCTGATGCGCACGGAATGTTGCACGCAGGAAGGGTCATACGCCACACCGTCTGTTTCTGATACTTTCATCGGGTAGGCTGAATTCATCCATCCTACGACAAGGTTGGGGGAGAGGGCGCCCGTGGAATAGGCGTTGCAGGTGAAGACGGCGTACTGGGCACCGGCAGCCTCCAGTTCCGGCAATGTCAGTTCGATATACTCGGCCGTGCCTGTCATTTCCGGGATGGACTGGATATCACCGGAGTGCTTGGCTCCCACACTGGTAAGATGATAATAGGCGCAATCCTCATTGCGCTTGGGATAGATGATACGGCAACTGAGGTCCATGTCGAGATGCTGGGCATGCAGACCCTTGCCCCATTGCAGGAACAGACGGACGGCATCGCCTTCCACGCTGAAACGGGTGCCCATCAGAGCGCAGGAGGTATCTTGGACGGTTGTGCTGCGGTCACCTACGCTGACGGGTATTTGGAATAATGAGGGGTCGATATACATCGTCTGATGCGAGGTCGGGATAGCGGCGAAACGTCTTTTCATGGATTCCTGGTAGATGTCCATGATGGCCGACACCATCGCCTGTCGCTCCTCTTCATTGTAGAGCTTCAACAGCCTGTGGCTTTCAATTTGGTGCGTACCTCCTATGATAGGACGGGCAAGACGGGTCTGGTTGGGGTCGAAATAGTTTTCGGCGGCATTGCCCAGCGACAACAATAGCCGGGCTGGCAACTTGTCTGCCACCTTCTCAAATGCGGCCAGTGTCTTTTCGGATCCGAAACGGAGCATGGTGGCAAACAGACAACGGGCAAACAGTCCTGGCCGTTCTTGGAGCAGTTGGAGCATGCTGTCGGCATCATTCTCCGCCCTGGCCTTGTCCACACGGCCTTGCCATGTCGAATAGTCTTGTTTGTAGAAGACATCCAGAATCTCGGCAAGATGCTCAAACCCTTTTCTGCGGGCATATTCTCCAAGTCGGAGGGCACGGATTATGCGTACCCACATGCCGCGTTTGGGATTCATGCTCTCGGCGGCCTGATGGGCGGTCATCGACGTGGCATTCAACCATTGGGCTACACGGAGACAGGCCCTGCGGTCATATTTCAACTTCAGGTTCTCTTTCATCCAGGCGGCGGCTTCCACGCTTTGGTCGGCAGGGGCCCATAGATGGCGGTTGAGTTTTCCGGCGTGTGCGATGAGGGTCTTGGGTTCGATGATCTGCACATAGCCGGTCTTCTCATACCAAAGGTATCTGAGCACATCGACAGGGGTTTTCAGCAGCATCCCGGCTTCCTCGTCTTTGTCTTTGTTGACCAGGCTCTTGACGACGAGCATCGTGGTTTCCTTCATGCTGATAACGGCATCCTTGGGGGCGTCATATACCGACAATAGTTTGGACAGTGAGTCTTTCTGGGTGCCATCCAATGGGGTGGTGGACTCCAACAGCGATAAAAGTGTCTGGCGCATGTCCTCGTCAGTGAACAAGCGAAGCTCTTTTAGTTTGCTGCCTTGACCTTGATAGACATAATTGGCGGTGTGGAACGGAGTACCGCAAAACGGACAACCATTGTAGCGCTCCAAGGGGAATGTCCCTTCTGGAATGAGATGACCGCATGGCAACCGTTCTCCCTTGAATCCTGCTTCTTCGCCGAAGATATTGGCGACGAGGGTGATGAGATGGTCGGCAAGCGTCTCGCCGGTCGGGGTGTCCCAGCCTTTGACAAGGGGCGCCCAGTTGAGGTCCACTCCCATCACTTCCTTGATGCAGGACGTGATGTCTGCCAACGTGTCAGGCGTCACGGCATTCAGGGCGTGGAGTAGGGGCTCGCTCAAACAGAAACCGTTTTCCTTCAGTCGTCTTACAAAGGCCATCACTGGTGCCGTGGCTTCCGAAGTGAGGTCGATGTCCTGGGGATTGACGGGCAGATACAATGCGCGGTAGCGCAGCGCAACTTTTGTTAATGTCATCTTTTCCATATCCTTTTCTTGTTAACGGTAATTGAACAGCTGGGCTGGATCAGTTGGAAGTAAGCTGTTCTTGACCTGGTTAAACTTATGGTGTATGGGACAATGATGGTGTCCTACATCCAGATAGATGCCCGAAAGCACCAAATCTATCATGGAAAATGCGTTTTTTCATGTTTCTTCTTTGCAAATATACATAATTATTTTCACACACAAGCCTGCCTCTGTAAAAAATCACAGATTTATGCTGCAGTCATGCAGGAACATCCGTGTCACAATCAGGCCATGGATGCATTGGTGTGGTGAATATGGAGCTGCTTTTCAGCTTTCAGGCTTCCATGAGAGCGTATGGGGGGAAATGGCGTTCTGCGACAGGCAATTCCTTTCCTTGATGATGAAGCAGGTATGGGAGAGGTGTCGTCAGAGCGCCATTTGGGGTTAGAGTCTGTTCTTTTCCGCATTGCCAGCACCCGTGCCCTTGTACTTCGACGGGGTGACATTGAAGCGGTAGCGCAGGGAGAGTTGGATGCAGCGGGAGTCGTTGTCTTCCATCTTTCGGAACATCATGCGGTTGCTGTAGAGCGTGAAGCGGTTGATGCCGCCATTGAAGAGGTCGTAGCCTGTCAGTTTGACGTTGAGACGACGCCCAAAGAAGTCCTTGCTCACGCTGAGCGACAGCATGGGGTTGGTGCAGTTGAACCGGGCGTTTGAACCTGTATAGCCGTGGGTATGCACGTTGAAGTCTGCTTGCAACAGCCAGTCGTGGGGTAGGGTGACTAAATTGCCTAATTGAAATGAAAGCATCGGGTCGTTGAAGTTCTTTTGCATTCCCGGGCTTTGCTCGCCAACCCCTATCCTTTCTTCCTGAAACTCTGCCTTGAACCATGGTTTCATCAAAGAGACATTGTATTGTGGCGTCCATGTGGCACGGCCCAGTTTGATATTCTTCTGCGCTCCCAGCGTGACGGTGAGCCAATCGGCATGGTCGTAGTTCTTGTAGGTGACGAGGTTCACCTTGCTGTCATTCTCCAGACTTTCAGCTGTATAGAGTATGGGATCTACACAATGGGCGTAGTTGGCATTGAGATAGAGCCATTTCCACATCACCATCGCGTTGACATTATGATACTTGACGGGACGAAGATAGGGATTGCCAGTCTGCAAGTTCAGGCGGTTCTCATACACCACATCGCTGCTCAATAGCCAGTAGGATGGCCTTGTGGTTCGCTTGGCATAACTGAGCGACAATTGCCATTTCTTCATCGATGTTGACAAGGCCACCGATGGAAATAGGTTGTCATAGGTGCGGCACTGCTCGTCGCGACGCTGGCCGCTCACAAAGTATTCCGATTCCACATGCTCGTAACGCAGACCTGCCGACAACTGCAAACGGCCCAGTTGCTGCCGCAACTCCACAAAAGGTGCAATGGCCTGTTCATGTTGCTCATTGTCACTGTTGGCGATATATCCCTCCGTATTCTCAAAACTGCTGTTCCAGCGAGTATTGGTGTACTCTTCTCCCACCTCAATCTGCCCTTTCCACAACGGATGGGTGACAAAAAGTTTCTCTGCCATCAGCCTGCTTCGCGTCAGGGCAAAGGTGTTCACGTTGCGGTCCTCATATTCATCGCTCAGTTCCTGCTGCTGATTGCGGTTGCGCTGGTCTCGGAAGGTATAGTCGGCGTTGAAGTCGATGCTGAACTGACCTATTTTGCCGGTATAGTAGAGATTCACTTGGTGCTTGGGTGCCCCCTCTGCTCTGTTGATGCCGGTGTTTTGTAAGTGGTCATACTCCGTGCCATTGGCCTGTAGGTCATCGTCATCTTCACTCTGGGTCTTTACGTAATCGTAGGTGTTTTGATAAAACCCGCCGAAGGAGTTGTTGTCATTTAGTTGGTAGTTGAATCCCAACCGCCCTTCAAAGAAAGGATTGCGGGCATGGTCCTTCTGCTTGTTGGTAATCACCCACAACGTGTCGGCAAAGACGGTCTGTTTAAACTCGCCCTTCTCCCACCGTTTGTTGTAAGCTCCAAAGAGATTTGCAAATAGTTCCAGACTTCCTGTGCGGTAGGTCAGATTGATCCGCTCATTGTTTGCATATCCATGTCCCTTCCGGCTCCAAGATGTCAGCTCCACGCCCAAGCCTTCGCCGGCGGCACGTTTGGTGTGGATGATGATGACGGCATTGACCGATGCGTCATAACGTGCACCTGGATTCTGAATCACCTCTACGTTTTTGATAAAATCTGACTGAACGTTTTTCAGTTCCTGTAAGTCGGTCAATTTACGGCTGTTCAAGTAAATCAAGGGAACACCTTTGCCCAGGATTTCGAAACTCTCGCCTTTTTTCGAAATCATCGGCACACGCGAGAGCACATCCTCTGCCGTTCCCATCCGCTCCATCACCGTGCCCTCCACGTTCATAACCAAGGAATTGCCTTTCAGCTGAACCTTGGGACGCTCTCCTGTCACTACCGCTCCGTTGATGGTATGGGTTTCTGGTTGCATTTTTATCTTTCCGATTTCCGTGCTTTGGCAATACTTGTCCACGGTTTTATAGCCGACAAAGGAAATGCGTGCGAGAACGGCTTTCTCTTCACAGGGGATGACGAAGAGACCACTTTCGTTTGTCACCCCGCCAGCGTACAACGTAGAGTCTTGGAGTGAAAGCAGGACGATGTTGGCGTACGCCATGGGCTGGCCGGCCTCATCGACGACGATGCCTTTGTAGCGGTTTCCTGTCTTCTGAATGCACTCCACGGTGATTTCGTTTCCATCCACGGTCATGCGGATGGGATAGAAGCCAATCATTTGGCCGATGGCGTCGGGGACGGCCTTTCGGTGCACGTTGGTCGTGATACGGAAGTCCTCCAGCTCATTGTAGAGGAAATTGATCTCGTAGTCACCTGCCTCGTCGTTCATTTGCCGCAGGGCATCGCTGAATGACACATTGTTGTATGCTCTGGTGATGCGCTGGGCTTGCATGGAGACAATAGCGCATAGAAATAGATGTATCAACAATATCCTTTTCATGGCCTATTCTACGATGATTTTGGTCGATTGGTGCTCACCGTCGCCTTCTTCGAGTCTGACAGACAGACTCTCAAATCGGTTCAACTTCTCTATGGCGTGTTTGAGACCATCCTCATGTTTCCAAACGAAGTGGAAACGCAGTTCCCGTGCAGTTTCATTTTGAAACGATACCTCCGTGTGATAATAAGAGGCAATCTGTGGCAACATCTCGTCAAGCCGCACATTGTCAAAGACTACAGGCTGCAGGATGGCATCTTGTGCCATGGTGATGGTTGTGTCAGGTTCATCAGTGTCTGATGGCGCCGTTTGTTGATGCGGATTTGAGATCCGCATTTCCTGGGTTGGGGATTTCAAATCCCCTCCACCATGATGGCGTACGATTTGGATGGCGGCAAAAGCGATGCTCGAAACAACCAACAGGCCGATGAAAGAAGCGGCAATCTTTCTGAGTCGATGGCTTCTGTTCTGGCTGCTGTCCCCGTTGACAGATTGGGACATTGACGATGGCATGCCGGTTCTCGTGGCGTTTCCTTCATCGAAGTGTTTGGCGGCGAACTTCCTCCACTCCTCATCGATGTCACACACCCGCTCTTGCAGCTCTTCATTTTTGAAAGTTCTCTTGACGAGTGCCACCTGTTCCACCAGTTCACGCATCTCGGGGTCGTCAAGAGCCTGCTGCAACTGTTCGTCGTTCATCAGCTCAGGATGCTCCTGCAGTTTCAGAAACCGCTCTATAAGTTGTCTCTCTGTCATCATAAGGCTTACTGTATTGATTTCATATAAGATCTGATTTCTTCTATCGACTCTCGCAGATGGTGGTGTACGGTCTGTCGGCTGATGCCTAACGTGTCAGCAACTTCCTGACAGGTCATTTCTCGCAGGTAGCGCAGTCGGAAAATCTGTTGACTCATCGGAGAAAACCGTTTTTCTACATATTGCATCAGTTCTTTCATGCGCAGTTGTTCACCGTCTATCACCGTAGGTTCTGTGGCTGCATCGGAGAGTAAACGCACAAACCGCTCGCGTGTCTTCTTCCGTTCTATCACGTTGCGGCACTGGTTTCGTACGCCACTCAACAGATAAGCCTCTGCCGTATCTTGTCGAAGCACGGTGCCGCTGGCCATCAAACGTGAGAAGACCTCGCTCACCACGTCCTTGCTCTCATCCTCATCGTAGAGGATGGATGCTGCAAGACGGTACATGCGCATATAGTGCTTCTTGAACAATATCTCGATGTCGTTTTTCGTCATGATGATTTGTTGGCTAACGCCAGTCCCTTTTCAGGGAGTTTCGACGTCTCATTTATTGATTATACAGTGCAGAGGGACTAAATGTAAAGCGGAATAGTGCTTTTTTTAGGATTGGCTCAAAAAAAAGTGTTCATCCTTCTCACCTTGGTTGGTGAAAAGGATGAATGATAGAGAGTAGGACAAATCGCCCTTGGCTGGGCAGAATGCTGGTTATGGAGTTTTCCAATCGGGAGTTATTTCCCGGCATACTTCCGGCCGCTCTGGATGAATACACCCCTGTCAGGTTTTTTGTTGAGTTGTTGCCCTTGGATATTGTAGATGGCTTCTTCATCTAAGGGCACATCTCCCTGTGCTTGGATGCTGCAGCTGAAGCCGATAAAAGCGATGGCCATACAAAAGAATTTCTTCATTTCCTTTATGGTTTTGGTGGTATAATGATTTGTAGAAAACAAAGATAATGGTTTTGGTCTTATTCCGCAAATTTTTTTGAGGCCACTTTTAAGAGGGTGATATATTTATGGTGATGATGGTTTGTTGGTTGTTGTGGTAGAAGCCGCATTGTGTCTGTTTGTGCCCATGTTGACAGCGAGAGCAATAGTAAAACTGCAAGAAAAAGCAGCCTCGACATCTCGTCGAAGCCGCTCCATGATGAAACGTTAGTGAGAGAGTTTAACGGTGTCATCAAATACCAATAGACCATTTCTGGAGGTTACCAATGAGTGATTCTGCTCATCGTTATCCGACTTTTTGGTCGAAAAAGGTAAAGTAATAAATGATGGGCAAAGTAACGACAAATATAACGAAAAGCCCTCGACAAAGCCCAGAAAGTGGATGCCGAGGGTGAAAGTCTGAACAAATGTTCAGAGTTTTGTATTTTTTGCATGCTTTCATCCCCTCTGTGCCAGCAGACTGTCATAGAGCGAGGTGCAGCCGCGCAGGGTGGGGTCAAGCGAGAGATGGGGCATCTGGTGGCTGTTCACATATTCGACACAGTCGCCGCCACAGAAATACACGCTCATCAGCGAGTGTGCTATTTCGCTGTATTGGTAGCCGAAAGTGGTGCACCGAAGCCCTAGCTCGCCGTCGATAACTGGGCCGATGTAACGGTCAAATTTCTCAATTATGAGAAAAATGTCTCCGAAAAGGGTAATTTTAGAGATTTTATACTTATATTTGCCATGCCATAGATGATTTTTGCTTGTCTTGAATTGCAGCACTAAGGTAAGTGAAAAAGCTGACATGGCATAATCCTGAGCAACTTTTTGTTGCTCAAGAATTTATTGAAATGTTTAACTATAGTGCTGCGGAATTAAGGCTTATGAAACTTATTAAACTATTTTTTACCCTTGCCGCCCTGTGGATAGCGGGGAGCATGTGTTATGCAGACGACAATTTCACGGCCCTTTCACCAGAAGGCAAGACTGTGGAATATACCCCATCTGGTAGTGTTGCCTTAGTGGCAGCCAATTCAGATATTAACAAAGCGATTGAGGGAGAACTGACGATTCCTGATGTAGTGGAATACAATGGAAGCACTTACACCGTCACAGAGATTGGTCAGTCGGCTTTCCAATACAATGACAAGCTGACATCGGTGACCATTGGCAATAATGTAGTCACCATCAGGGAATTTGCTTTCAATGGCTGTACAAATCTTTCGTCGGTCACCTTTGGAACGAGCTTGTTGCGTATCAATAAGAGTGCCTTCCGGGCTTCGGGCCTGAATGGCGACCTCGTCTTTCCTTCAAGCCTCCTTTATATCAACGAGAACGCATTCCAATCCACCAACATAAAGTCGGTGAAACTACAGTCCCAACCCACTATTCTATCTTATGCTTTCGATAATTGCAATAGTATAGAGGCGTATTACTTCTCTCCCAGTGCCTTACGGCCATTTATTGATTCTTTTGGTAATTCTTCTTATATTCTCTCGATAGGAGGGAATACAAAACTCTACGTTTCACAGGCCGCCTTCTCAATGTTGCAGAACAATTTTGGTTCAGGCACACTTCAAAACGCTTTCAAAAATAACCCTTCCGCTTTTGTCGCATACGAAAGCACAGTGGGGTCTGTCTTCATGAATCAGATAGACATGGCCAACAGCGAAGGCACCAGCGTGGGTTTATTGTCACTGTGTTTCACGGTGACAAGTACAGACGAGACAAACCGCACAGCCGCCCTCTATTGTCCTCCGTCGACAGGTTACTCGGCTAACGATATTTTGAAGTCGGGATCTAACGCTGTTATTAAGAATGCTTTCACCGCCGATGGCAAGCTGATTATCCCCGAGACCGTGACTGACCAAGCAGGCAACCAATACACGGTGACAGTTATCGGTGCCGGTGCGTTTTCCGACTATTCATCGGGCTATTGCAACCACATCACCAACCTGAAGATACCCTCAACCATCACACACATCGGCGTGAAGGCATTCAGGTACCTTGATAAATTGACGGGCAACCTGATTATCCCTGCCTCAGTGCGCCAGATAGGCCATCCCGATGTAGCCAAAGCAGACCTCTTCTATAGCGATTATTATGGAGAACATAAGGTGGACGGTGTTTACATGATGCACACCTCGGCCAGCGACATTGATTGGTTTGAAACGAAAGCCAACAATTATTTCGCTTACAGCGGAAACGACGAGACAGACACCTATCTGTATGTTTGTCAAGAGATTTACGACAAGGCATACGGCAAGAACGGTGCGACTCGTTATCCTACGACATCTGCTTTCCGGTCGTGGCTCAACTCAAATTACTGGAATGGAGGCAGCCATGTGGCACTCTTCGACCCGACAACGCTGGGGCTGGCATGGAGCACTGCTCAGACAATCGTGGACATCAGTGGCGAATATGAAATACCCGAAATGAAGAATCCCTTCTCGCTGCCAGTAACCTACAGCAGTACCAACCCCAATGTGGCTGCCATTGACTCTGAGACTGGAGAAATTACGCTTGGCACGGCTGAGGGCTCGACAACGCTCACGGCCTCCTTCGCTGGCAACGAGGAATATACTACACCCGTGAGTGTGCAAACCGTTATTATCCGTCGTGGTGAACCCATGCTTGCCGAAGACCAGGAGAATCACAACGAATGGAACACCTGCCAGGCGCTGACGAAGGTGACACGATGGGTGCCAAATGCTGCTCTCTACATGGAAAACAACATGTGGGAAATGCCACACATGATGGATGGAAAGTTCTACGTGTCGGCCTACTGGCAGTCGAACAATTTTTATGATTGGTGTGAGTGGTACAACGATGTAAGTGGCTACGAGAATTTCCTGCAACTCTCTTGTTCCCCGGCCTACTTGTCGCCCAATTATGGTATGGATTATACCGATGACGGCACTTCAAGTCACGACGAGCAACCTGGCTCTACACTTGGTGGATTCATCTGCTTCAAGGTGAAGGGTTCGGGAACCATCATTGTGCGCGGCTTTACAGAGTCCGACAATGCCAAAATGGGTATCTGCGTGCAAGGCAATGCAGCCCAACTCTTCTCGGGAGGTGACGAAGATACAGAAATCACCTACAACTACACCCTTGAAAATGCCGAGTCCGAGGCTTACGCCTACGTCTATGGTGTCAGCCTGTCGCCTGGGAGTCGCCTAGGTTATATCAAATACATCAAGTTCATACCTGAAGGCACCGTGCTGGCCGATGTCAGCGTTGGCGGCGTAGCTATTGAAGAAGAAAGCGATGACGTGTTGGGCGATGGTGGCTCCATCGGCTTCGAATGGCGTGAATACGAAGAAGAAAACGGAGGTGAAGATTATCCTATGGATGTAAGACGACGTGTCGAAGGTGGCGATGGCGAAACCACTGGACAGCAATCCAATCGCTACCCCGTGCTAATTCTCAATAATGCCACCCTCACCAGCGAAAATGGCGCTGCTATTGAGGTCAACAGCCACGACCGCT